>Ga0268299_1000573_pt1 | contig 106098 bp, 103 predicted proteins | sample NOBtaG_FD_193484 | JGI IMG/M metagenome (GOLD analysis project Ga0268299, IMG submission 193484) | Activated sludge microbial communities from bioreactor in Nijmegen, Gelderland, Netherland - NOB reactor | ecosystem: Engineered > Bioreactor > Aerobic > Activated sludge | place: Netherlands...
TTGTGGAAAAATCTTATTATCTCCACCTTGGCACGTAGATGCCGTTAGGTCCGCGAGGGGCTCAATCCCTATTACTTATCTGTGCCCCCGGGAGAGAGGCGTCCATACCATCTCCTGTAAACCCGGGGCGATTCAGGCCTGGTTTGCCTTGATTAATGAGTACACCTTTCCAATCAATCTTTGTTGTTTGCAAACCAGGCCGTAGCCTTTGCCAATATGTCACGCTCCATTTCCACTCGCTTGAGCTTCTTGCGCAATTCCATCAGCTCCTGCCGTTCGCTGACACTCAAGGAAGAAACATTCGATAGTGCAGCCGGAGCAATTGCCTGGCTTGACCTAATTGGTACACCTGCTGCTCGACACCAGGCTTGTATCGAAGTGTAGTGGCAACCAAATTCCCTGGATAATTGCTTCGGACATTTACCTAATGCTACCAATTCCACCATCTGTTGGCGAAACTCCGCCGGGTAGGCAGGCTTATAGTTTTGAGTCATCTTTCATCTCCTTTAACGAGAACATAATGTGTCCGTTCAAAAGGGGACAACTCCAACTCCAACCTTGGGCTGCATGGCTTTGGGCAGCTTTTCCATTACATTGGCGGTTTTATGCACCCAGCAGTGCTGCTGATCGGTATCCGACCAGCATCTTACGCGCGCCTTCTCGCAGCACTTCCTGTAACGGATCATTTTGTTCTGGTTTATTCAGATTAAAAACATTACTATCTGTCATTCGGTGTCTTCCTTAATCTATTGATTGATCTGCCAAAATCTTCAACAACAGATTGCACCGCTTCCTTCCCCAATGTCATACACCAGAAATGATCATGGCTCCATTTGAAGCTGGATATAGGCATGCCGTTTTAGCGGCTAACAACAGCCTCCTTTGAGGACTCAATCTAATCCTCCGGCAGAGCCGGAGGTAATTTAACTGGAATATAAAACTTTGTTTGTGGTTTGATTGAAAATGGAGTGACAAATATTTACAGCTATGGTTGGTATAATGCTAAGATACAGAATTGTAGGGTTATCGGATATAAATGACCGAGAATGGTGTCTTAAGAGTGTCCACTGCACTACATAAATTTGAAGAGATTGGTTTTTGAGAAAGCCAAGTTAAGCAGCTACTGATAGCATAGGTATCAAGCTTGGGGTGTGCGGTGTTTTGTTTTAACATATTGCCTATAGGAATTACAGGCTTTTAGAAGGGAAATAGTTATATGTTTTCAGATTTTCTTAGTTTTATTTCAGGTGTAATTGATATGCCATGGTGGGGATATGTCGTTGTGACACTTGTTTTTACGCATATTACGATTGCCTGTATCACCATATACTTGCACCGCCATTCAGCGCACAGAGCTCTTGAGCTTCATCCAATTCCAAGTCATTTTTTCCGTTTCTGGCTGTGGCTGACAACCGGAATGGTGACAAAAGAGTGGACAGCCGTTCATCGTAAGCACCATGCCAAGTGCGAGACAGTTGATGATCCGCATAGCCCGATGATCTTTGGTATTAAGAAAGTCTTAACGGAGGGTGCCGAACTCTATCGTATAGAATCCAAAAATAAAGAAACAATGGATCGCTATGGTTATGGTACGCCGGACGACTGGGTGGAGCGTAATATTTATACAAAACACAGCGCGAAAGGTATTGCGCTTATGTTGATCATTAATGTCATTTTATTCGGTCCCATCGGTCTGACCATTTGGGCGATCCAAATGCTTTGGACGCCTCTTTTTGCTGCGGGCGTGATTAATGGTATAGGGCATTACTGGGGTTATCGCAATTTTCAGGCTGAGGATGCAAGCCGTAATATCTTACCTTGGGGTATTCTGGTCGGCGGTGAGGAGTTGCATAACAATCATCATGCATACGCAACATCGGCACGATTATCCAATAAGTGGTATGAGTTTGATATCGGCTGGATGTATATACGTATTCTGGAAATGCTAGGGCTGGCCAAAGTCAAAAAAGTGGCGCCGAAATTACGGCTTAACAAAAACAAAACACAGTGTGATTTTGATACACTGCAGGCAGTCATTTCTCATCGTTATGAAGTACTGGCAAAATATTCCACGTCTTTAAAGACAGCATTTGCTACGGAACTGGAGCATTTGAAAGAAACGATTGCACATTATGAAATCGATAATTCGACTTTTAAGCGCTGGCTTCTTGCGGATTCAAAAACGCTTGAAGATCATGAGCGCGAAAAACTGACTCAGGTGTTACGAAACACTAAAACACTTGATACTATCTATAATATGCGCGAAGAGCTGGTGGCAATCTGGCAGCGTTCAACAGCATCGAAAGACGAACTTGTTAAGCAGCTGGAGGATTGGTGTAAGCGCGCAGAGGAGAGCGGCATTGAAGTGTTGAGGGTATTCTCACAAAGATTGCGCTATTATGCATAAAAAAATAGAATCTGTTGTAGCACAATAACAATAAAAAACCCGCTTGCGCGGGTTTTTTATTTACAAATGAAAGACAAATGCAAAGCGCTACTTACACGCGAGTTACTTTAATTTTGTTTCTTTATAATTGACATGTTTGCGTGCAACCGGATCATATTTTTTAATTTCCAATTTTTCTGGGTTGGCGCGTTTGTTTTTAGTCGTTGTATAAAAATGGCCTGTTCCTGCTGAAGACTCTAATTTTATTTTATCACGCATCGGATAATATCCTTTTTTCTAACAAAAACAATCAAGATGATTAGATGTTTTTTCCTTGTAGGCGCATTTCAGCGACTACAATATCAATTCCTTTTTTATCAATCGTACGTAATGCTGCATTGGATAAACGCAGATTGATCCAGCGATTCTCATTTTCAAGCCAAAAACGGCGTCTTTGTAGATTGGGTAAAAAACGCCGTTTGGTTTTGTTATTGGCGTGAGATACATTATTACCGACCATCGGTTTTTTCCCAGTTACTTCACATACGCGTGCCATACCAATGCACTCCGAAAAATTACAAAAGCAGGATTATATCTTAATTTTGATCGCTTTTTCAAATCTTTAACCTGCGATATTCCAAAAGCCACAACTTGCCCGCTACCATGACTTGTTCAGCTAAAGCTGGCTAAACAAGAATAGTGAAGTGTGTTGTCAAATATGGACTCCATATTTGACAACACACCGCATACTCTATGCCCTCAGGAAATAGAGCCTCCGGTAAGTCCGGGACGATTCAGGGGCGGTGTAACGATGTGCTTGATTAACCGAACCAATTTGACCAATTTGCAGTTGGGATGCAAAAAGCCGTAGTTGCGGGCGCGGCGGAAACCTTTGAGTCTGAGAAAATCCTCCAATTATCAACCGCTCGATACCATCATGCATTCAGCGTTGTCGTTAAGGCATCAGCAGTTGTTCCAGTGTTTTTTGATAGATTCGTGATAATTTTTCAATATCAGCGACTGCTACATGCTCATCCAGTTTATGGATGGTTGCGTTGCAGGGGCCGAATTCAATGACTTGGGGACAGATATCCGCGATAAAACGGCCATCGGAAGTGCCGCCCGAAGTCGACAGTTCCGGTTCGATGCCGGTGATTTGCATTATGGCTGCCGACATGGCGTTGGCAAGGTCTGCTTTGGGCGTGAGAAAGGGCTTGCCGGATAATTCCCATTTAAGGCTGTATTTCAGTGCATGCTTATCCAGTATTTCATGAACCTTGGTTTGCAAAGACTCGACGGTGCTTGCCGTTGAAAAACGGAAATTAAAAATCAGGCTGACGGCACCGGGAATAATGTTTGTCGCGCCGGTGCCGCCGTTGATGTTGGAAATGTGCCAGGTGGTCGGCGGAAAATATTCATTGCCGTTGTCCCAGGTGATTTCGGCCAGTTCCGCAATAACCGGCGCTGCGAGATGAATCGGGTTTCTCGCCAGATGCGGATAAGCGATATGCCCCTGGACGCCATGTACTGTCAAATAGCCGGAAAGCGAACCGCGGCGGCCGTTTTTGATCGTGTCGCCAAGGCGGTTGACGCAGGTGGGTTCACCGACAATGCAGTAGTCCAGCATTTCTTTGCGGGCTTTCAGCGTTTCGACAACCTTCACCGTGCCATTGACGGCGGGGCCTTCTTCGTCGGAGGTGATCAGTAATGCGACGGAGCCTTTATGCTGAGGATGTTGCGCGACGAAGGCTTCAGTTGCTGTAATGAACGCGGCCAGGGACGCCTTCATGTCAGCGGCACCGCGTCCGTACAGATATCCATTGCGTATTGCGGGTGTGAACGGATCGCTGCTCCACTGTTCCAGTGGCCCGGTTGGAACCACATCGGTATGGCCGGCAAAACAGAGCAGGGGCGAAGCATTTCCGCGCCTTGCCCAGAGATTGTCAACTTCTCCAAAACGCATACGCTCGATTTGAAAACCTGCCTGCTCGAGCCGTTGCGCCAATAACTGCTGACAACCGGCATCGTCCGGCGTCACTGAGCGTAATGCAATTAATCGTTGGGTTAATTCCAGCGTGTCATTGGACATAAAGATCCTTGTTATGCTTAAAAAGTGGGCTTACCTGCCATTAAATCGGGTGTTATGAAGTGTATCCAATAGGCAACACTTGATTCAAAAAAATCAATTGGTATAGTGGATAAGTACAATTATCATGTAAATTTGTAACCTGCTGATGATTTTCGGATTCTACACATGTGACGTAATTCTTGCACTTGGGAATAAATCCCGGCCTGATACACCATGAAAAAGAACAGAATTGAAACCCGCACATGCCATTGGGCTGAACTCATTCAATCAAGGGGAAAAAGATGCTTCTGACGCTGTTTATCTTGCTGGCTATTGTAGCCCTGATTCTATTTGTACCGGTGATACGCCGCCTGATTATTTCGAATCAGATCTTAAAACTGTTCCGTAAAATGCTGCCGCAGATATCGCAGACCGAACAGGAAGCGCTGGATGCCGGAACGGTGTGGTGGGATGGCGAATTGTTCAGCGGCAAACCGGACTGGGAAAAACTGCTGGCCTATCCGAGACCGCAATTAAGCGCTGATGAACAGGCATTTCTCGATGGCCCGGTAGAGCAGCTTTGCGATATGCTGGATGAATGGAAAATCACGCATGATCTTAAGGATTTGCCGCCGGATGTCTGGCGGTTTATCAAGGATAACGGTTTCTTCGGCCTGATTATTCCCAAGCAATATGGCGGCTATGGATTTTCCGCTCTGGCGCATTCGGAAGTCGTGATGAAAGTCGGGTCTCGCAGCGGCACAGCTGCGGTCACTGTAATGGTGCCGAATTCCCTTGGGCCGGCGGAATTGCTGCTGCACTATGGCACTGAAGAACAGAAAAACCATTATCTGCCGCGCCTGGCGAAGGGGCTCGAGGTACCTTGCTTTGGTTTGACTTCGCCAGAAGCCGGATCGGATGCCGGTTCGATTCCCGACTACGGCATTGTGTGCCGCAGCGAATTTAACGGCGAACAGGATGTGCTGGGAATGCGCGTTACCTGGGAAAAACGTTATATTACGCTGGGGCCAGTGGCCACGCTGCTTGGGCTTGCGTTCAGACTCTATGATCCGGATCACCTGCTGGGGCAGCAGAAGGATCTGGGCATCACGCTGGCGTTGATTCCGACAGATACACCGGGACTTCATATCGGACGCCGTCATTTCCCGTTAAATGGCGCATTCCAGAACGGGCCGAACTGGGGCAAGGATGTGTTTATTCCCATGGAATGGATTATCGGCGGACAGGAAGGCGTCGGACAGGGCTGGCGGATGCTGATGAATTGCCTGGCAGCCGGTCGATCTATTTCCCTGCCGGCGACCAGTACCGGCGGTGCGAAACTGGCCGCGAGAACCAGTGGTGCATATAGCCGCGTGCGCGTACAGTTTAAAACGCCAATCGGCTATTTTGAGGGTGTCGAAGAAGCGCTGGCGCGCATTGGTGGCAATACTTACATGATGGATGCGGCGCGTACGATGACCGCAGGCGCTGTCGATCTCGGTGAAAAACCATCGGTCATATCCGCCATTGTCAAATACCATTTGACTGAGCGTGGACGGCAGGCGATCAACGACGCCATGGATATTCATGGCGGCAAGGCTATCTGCCTTGGGCCGCGCAACTATATCGGACGTACTTATCAGCAGATACCGGTAAGCATTACAGTGGAAGGCGCGAATATTCTGACGCGGAATATGATCATCTTCGGTCAGGGTGCGATTCGCTGTCATCCGTACATTCTGCAGGAAGTCACCGCAACGCGGGACACCGATGCCAGACGCGCTTCTGAAACATTCGATGCGGCGCTGGTGGGGCATGTCCTGTTCAGCCTGCGCAATGCGGCAAATTGCATTACGCATGGTTTGTTTGGAAAATTCATCAAAAGCAGTATTCCACAAAAAAGCGCGCCAGAAGTTGCGGTTTACTACCAGCAGTTAACGCGATTATCGATCAATTTCGCATTTCTTGCCGACATTGCACTGGTCATTCTGGGGGGGGCGTTAAAACGCAAAGAAAGACTTTCCGCACGTCTGGGCGATATTCTCAGTCTGCTTTATTTATGCTCGGCAACGCTCAAGCGGTTTGAAGATGAAGGGCGGCAGCAGGCCGATTTACCTTTGTTGCACTGGTCACTGCAGGATGCGATTTTTCGCATTCAACAGGCATTTGACGAGTTTTTGGATAATTTTCCAGGCAATAAGGTTTTCGTATGGCTGCTCAGATTGTGGATCTTTCCGCTGGGCAAGCCGTTCGCGCCGCCATCTGATGCTTTGGGGCATGACATTTCCAGATTGATGATGGAACCCGGCGCGGTGCGTGATCGATTGACCGGTGGTATTTATGTGCCGACAGCTGAAGGCGAATCCATGGCCGATCTGGAGGAAGCGCTGAAATATGCAATAGAATGCGCGCCGATTGAAGCCAGGATTCGCAGTGCGGTTAAATCCGGTCAGATTACCGCTCAGGGCAGAGAACAGATCACGCAGGCCTATCATTTAAATGTAATAGCCGCTGCCGAAGCGGAAGCAATGAAGAAACTGCATGATTTGCGCAGTCGCGTGATCAAGGTGGATGATTTTTCTAGGGATCTTTCCAGCAGTGATCAGGTGGAATTGGCGGAAACGGATGGCAGCTGCGCCACGCCGGGCGTTGTTTATAATGAGACGCCTGACGTGCAGGATATTGAAGTTTCAGCTCCCGGAAATCCATCTGAAACGCAAACTGCTTCGGCGGCTGTAATGTCGGCTGGTGATTTGTCCGGCGAAACCCAGTATGAAGCTGAAGCTGCACCCGAATCGGAAAGCGAAAACCAGGACGAGAGCCAGGATGAAAAAAATACAGGTCAGCAGGATGGTAAAGGCGATCAAGTAAACATACACACGAATCAGGTCAAATAAGATGGAATGTATCATATCAGCCGGACAGGCAAAAACGCTGGATGGATTATTTGCGGAACGTGTCCGTTCCACGCCTCAGGACGAAGCTTATCGCTACTTTAACAATCAGCATGATGCGTGGGAAACTTATACCTGGGCGCAAATGAATACCCGGATTGCGTGCTGGCAGGCGGCGTTTGAAAAAGAAAACCTTTCTCCCGGTGATCGTGTTGCGATAATGATGCGCAACCGCCCTGAATGGGTGATGTTTGATCAGGCCGCAATGGGATTGGGGCTGGTGGTTGTGCCGTTTTATGTTGAAGATCGTGCGGACAATATCAGTTACATGCTTGCTGATGCCGGTATCAGACTCCTGGTGCTGGAAAAAGCGGATCACTGGCGGGATGTTTGCAAAGCGTCGGGCAGTGTGACAAGTCTGCAGCGTATTGTATTGGTCGACCTCAACGGAACGACTGGAACAGGCGCTTTGCGCGAGATGAATGATGAGCGCCTGGTTGTTTTGAAAGACTGGGTTTCTTCCGGAGCAACTGATGTCAGGCATGTAAACGATGATCCTTATGCGCTGGCGACGATTATCTATACTTCAGGCACAACGGGGCGTCCGAAGGGCGTGATGCTCAGTCACGATAATATTTTGTCCAATGCTTACAGCAGCCTGCAGGCCGTTTCGGTAGCTTCGGATGATGTGCTGTTGTCATTTCTGCCGCTCTCGCATACTTTTGAACGCACGGTTGGCTATTATCTGCCGATCATGTGCGGCGCTACTGTCGCTTATGCACGTTCCATTTCACAATTGCAGGAAGATTTGCTCATCATTCGGCCGACTATCCTGGTTTCGGTGCCGCGCATTTATGAGCGGATTTACGCGGGTATACGCGCCAAGCTGGCTGAAGGCCCGCAATTTTCGCGTCAGTTGTTTGAGTTCGCGGTCGACGCAGGATATAGCCGGTTCGAATACCGGCAACGACGCGGACCCTGGAAGCCGGTTTTTCTGCTGTGGCCGGTATTGGCTAGGCTGGTTGCCGCAAAACTTCTGGACAAACTGGGTGGGCGTCTTCGTCATGCCATGAGTGGCGGCGCGGCTTTGTCACCTGAGATTTCACGCGTTTTTATCGGCCTGGGCTTGCCGATTCTGCAAGGTTACGGTATGACTGAAAGCAGTCCGGTTGTTTGCGTCAACCGGCATGATGATAATCTGCCTTCGAGTGTCGGTCTGCCGATACCCGGCGTTGAAGTCAGGCTTGGAGAGAATAACGCATTGCTGATCCGCGGGCCGAATGTCATGATGGGTTACTGGAATAATCCCGAAGCTACCCGTGCGGTACTGTCGGATGATGGCTGGTTGAATTCGGGTGATGTCGCATCGATAGACACGCAGGGGCATGTGACGATTACCGGACGTTTGAAAGATATTATCGTGTTGTCAACGGGTGAGAAAGTGCCGCCTGGCGATATGGAAGCAGCCGTATTGCGTGATTCGGTGTTTGAGCAAGCGATGGTCATTGGCGAGTCACGCCCCTATCTTAGCGCGCTGGTCGTGCTGAGCAGCACAAATTGGCAGAAATACGCGCAAGCGCACGGCCTGGATGTGCATGCGCGCGATGAAGCAGTTGAGGAAATTCTGCTCGATAAAATTACGCATGAAACACGCGAGTTTCCAGGTTATGCACGCATCCGCAAAGTGGCCGTGATACCGGAGCCTTGGACGGTTGATAATGAAATGTTGACGCCTACATTGAAATTGCGCCGGTCCAGGATTTTAGAACAGTACAGCAATGCGGTTGAGCGGCTTTACGAGGGGCATTAGTTGTGGTGCCGTTTTAAACGGCTTGTTATTCTACCGTGCCGCTGCGCGCACCGCTTCAATCAACGCAGGGTCCAGATGTCCGTCTGCGATACGCTGTGTTCGTTGTTGAAAGATACTGATCGCTTTTCGCGTCTGTGGTCCCATAACGCCATCCGCGCCGCCGACATCAATACCGAGTGCGTTGAGATCCATCTGTAATTGACGGACCTGGTCACGCGAAATTTTTATGCCATTCTCTGCAGGCGCTTGGGATAACGCAGGGTCGCCGTTGATTCGATCGGCTAAATGACCAACGGATAACGCGTAAAATTCGGAGCGGTTCCAGCGCATGATGACATGGAAATTATCCGTGACGAGAAAAGCCGGCCCTTGATGTCCCGCGGGAACCAGCAAGGATGCTTTTTGATGCGTTGGCAATAATGCGAGTCCTGAAACCGGCATTACGCCACGCGCTGCCCAGTCATCAAGCGTGAGTTTGTGATGCAGACCGGCAAGCGAGTAATCAAAGCCATGCGGCAACTTGACCTCCTGACCCCACTCAAGGTCTGAATTCCACCCCAGCCGTTTCAGGAAATGCGCGGCAGAAGCCATGGCGTCTTCCAGACTGCCCCACAAATCACGGCGTCCGTCGCCATCTGCGTCTCTGGCGTAATTCAGAAATGTGGACGGCATGAATTGCATATGCCCCATGGCGCCAGCCCAGGAACCTACCATGCGGTCTGGTGTAATATCGCCTGCATCAATGATACGCAAGGCATTCAGCAATTCCTGGGTAAAAAAAGTGCTGCGCCGTTGATCGCAGGCCAGTGTTGCGAGTGAATCAGGTACTGACCAGTCGCCAAAATAACCGCCGTAATTGGTTTCCAATCCCCAGAATGAGACCAGATATTTGGCTGGTATACCGTTTTCCCGCTCTATTCTGTTCAGTAACCCGCGATGTTCTGCAACAAGTTTTCGTCCTTTGCGTATCCGATCATCTGTGACGCGAGCATTGAAGTAACCTGCAAAAGTCTGAGTGAATTCAGGCTGACGACGATCCAGTTCGATCACGCGCGCAAGATGCTTAACCTTGCCAAGAACGTTATTGATCGTGTTGTCTGATATACCGAACTGGCGGGCTTGTAATTGCAGGTTTGCGACGCACTGACCGAATTGTTGTTTGTCGGCGGAAACAGCCGGATTTAACGCAAAAGTATTGATCAGAAAGAGTGACGCTGAAAATATCAACACCTTATGACGTTTCTTTGTATACAGCCGCAAAAAACTCATGATGGATGATACGATGAAAGAAATTGAACAGGATTGTAATGCAAGTGAATGATTTTCATCAATAAAAATATTTATTTACTGCGATGCGGACAGTCTGTCTGTAAACAGTCTGCATATAACGATAAAGAATGCTCCTGCAATTTAAATCCGCGTTCCTTTGCGATTGCGAGCTGCCGCTTTTCGATTGCTTCATCGTAAAATTCCTCAACGCGGCCGCACTGTAGGCAAACCAGATGATCGTGATGCCCATCGCTTTTCAGTTCAAAAACAGCTTTGCCGCTTTCAAAATGATGGCGCTCAAGTAATCCGGCCTGCTCAAATTGTGTTAAAACCCGATATACTGTCGCTAAACCAATATCTTCGTTTTCATTAAGCAGTTCTTTATAAACATCTTCCGCAGAAAGGTGACGCACTGGACTGTTTTCAAACAGATTGAGTATCTTAAGCCGAGGAAGCGTGGTTTTAAGGCCAATGTTTTTTAGATCGATATGCTTGAGTTCCCGAGAATTGCTCATGGTTATCTCTGCCTAGTAAATTATTTACTGTATCATATCGCGCTAAGTGAATAAAAGCGTAAAAATTACGGAGGTATTCAAAATTAATTGCGCGTGTAAGCTTGTTGAGTTTACTACACAAAGATGAATTTACAAAAGATATCAACAGAATGCCAATAAAAATAATGACTTTTCTGGTTTTTCTGCATTTTCTGACTGGATGTTCGTTAGCTCCGCGTCTACTTTATAAAATCGATGTGCAGCAGGGTAATGTATTGACTGACGAAATGTTTGAAAAGCTGCGGCCTGGCATGACGCGATCGCAGGTCAGGTTTGTGCTGGGTTCGCCGCTGATCGTTGATCCGTTTCGCAATAATCGTTGGGATTATGCGTATATTCAACGTATCAGGGGCGGTCTGGTTGAACAGAAAAAGCTGACCATTTATTTTGAAGATGATCGTTTGGTGCGAACTGAAATGCAGGAAATGTATTCCAGTGGTAGAAAGACGCCGCAGGCGGATGCACAGCCACAATTAAAGTCTGATAATAATAAGCTATTGCCTGATCCGCCTGAAAATTCTGTACTGCCCGACGCTGAATCCGGCAAGTCGGACAGTACTTCTAAAAACCCTGTTGATGACTATTGATATTCATCACGAACAAGCCATACTGAGAAAGAAATACCATGCTTATCCAAAAAATCGCAATCGCAGGCAGCTCCGGACGAATGGGGCGTACATTGATCGAGGCCGTCACACAAGCAAGTGACATGTGTGTGGCAGCCGCCTTGGAAATTGCCGGCAGCTCTTATCTGGGTAAAGACGCCGGTGAATTAATCGGATCCAGGAGCGGTGTTGCGATAACCAGTGATTATGAAGCAGCATTACGGGGATGTGATCATATTATTGATTTTACCCGCCCGGCTGGTACACTCGCGCATTTAAAAATATGCCGGGATGCCGGTGTAAATATGGTCATCGGCACAACCGGTTTTTCCACCGAAGAAAAAGACTTGCTTTGCGCAGCTTCTGAGGATATTGCGATTGTCTTTGCACCCAATATGAGTGTGGGCGTCAATGTAACGCTTAAATTGCTTGAAACCGCTGCCAGAGTGCTTAATGCAGACTACGACATTGAAATTGTTGAAGCGCATCACCGGCATAAAATCGATGCGCCTTCCGGAACTGCGCTGCGTATGGGTGAAGTTATCGCGGAAGCACTCGGACGCGACTTGAAAAAGGTTGCCGTATATGGACGGGAAGGTGTTACCGGGGAGCGCGATAACGCAACCATTGGCTTTTCCACTATTCGTGCTGGCGATATTGTCGGCGAGCATACCGTGATGTTCGCCGGGTCAGGGGAACGCGTCGAGATTGTTCATAAAGCCAGCAGCCGGATGACCTTTGCTATGGGTGCTTTACGCGCAGTTCGTTTTCTTCAGAACAAATCCAGCGGATTATTTGATATGCAGGATGTGCTGGGTTTGCGCTGATTACCATGGCAACTTATGCAATCGGAGATATTCAGGGCTGTTACACCGCTTTCACGACACTGCTTGATTTGATTGGTTTTAATCCGGGACGTGACAGACTGTGGCTGGTTGGCGATATTGTTAATCGCGGGCCTGATTCACTGGCGATGCTGCGTTTTGCAAGGCAGGCAGGCGATTCGGTAGTCATGGTGCTGGGTAATCATGACTTGCATTTGTTGATGGTGCATGCGGGCATCGCACGCAGCAACAGGAACGACACCATTCAGCCCATTCTCGATGCGGAAGATTGTGAATCAATGCTGTCCTGGTTACGTCATCAGCGGCTTTTCTATGCGGAAGAGGACTATGCCATGGTGCATGCAGGTTTGTTGCCATGCTGGTCAGTCTCGAGATCTTCAGAGCTGGCCGCCGAAGTTGAGAGCGCTTTACAGCAGGACAATTACCGTGAAAACTTTGCGCGGCTGTACGGTAATGAACCTGATTTCTGGCATGACAACTGGAAGGGTTCGGAACGATTGCGCGTGATTATCAATGCGATGACGCGTATGCGTGCTTGCAGTCCCACAGGAAAAATGAATTTTTCATATAAAGGAACGCGTGATTCCATACCGGATGGTTATATACCCTGGTTTGAAGTACCCGGCAGAGTCAGCAGAAATGATACGATTATCTGTGGCCATTGGTCGGCGTTAGGTTTATATGTTACCGAACATATCATTGCACTGGACAGTGGCTGCGTCTGGAATGGCCGACTATCAGCTATCCGCCTGGAAGATAGGAGGGTTTTTCAGATTCAGTGTGGTACTGCGGTAGTGGCAGCGACAGCGTGTTAGCTATAGCGTGTTCAGCCAGACGCGCCAGTTCTCGGCGATTTTTCCCTGCAGGATGAATGGCGTCGCTGAAAGTCACCACAGCGTCAATATAAGGTTGCTTGAGAATTTTTTGTAAGGAGACAATGAGTGATACGTCAATGTACGCAGCATCTCTGGAGATGTCACCTTTGTGATTCAGATAGCGGATGGCGACAGGGTATAAATTAGCTTCTGCAGTGATCGCAGACTGAAGCAGAGATGCGTGAAAATGATTGATTTTTGTTCCGTCACTGGTGCCTGCCTCCGGAAAAATACAAACCCGCTCTCCTGAACTGAGCACATTACTGATTTCCCGGTTGATGCGCAATGTATCACTACGTTTTACACGCTCGATAAATAGCGTTCCGATTCTTTTGCATAAAAATCCAATAACAGGCCAGTTCCTGATTTCCGATTTGGCGACAAATTGCGTCGGACTGGCAGCCATCATGACACAGATATCGAGCCAGGAAACATGATTGGCAATCAATAACGCCCGCTTGACTTGCTGTTCAGGTACTTCCCCTGAACATTGCAAGTTGATGCGCAGTATTTTTAATATACCGCCAGCCCAGTTTTTCATCATGCACTGTTGTTTTTTTCGGGAACAATAAGGATAAACAGTGGCCTGCAAAACGCCCCACAGGATATGGGCGATCAGTCTTGCCAGCCGGATCATGCGAACATAACGAGGCGCGATTTGTTTCATGTTGATGTGAACCGCCGGATACGCGATTATAGTTGAATTCAGGAAGTATTCTACCTTGAAACGAAAGCATTCAACAGGCTTGACCAACAGAGGATGGAATGCATGGCTGTAACGTCCGGGGCAACGGTATCCATGAGCATAGTTTCTTGAAAGATCTGCTGTGAAATCAGCATCGAACTGTATTGCATACAGAAAGCCATTGTTTTCCATTCTAGGCCAAAATCAGAAATAACCCTAATCTAGGGTGGTTGTTTTCCTGATGGTGTCAAGCCGCGAGCGTTTAATATTTTTCGATATATAAGCGGAAATTGAGGAATTACATGAATATTGTCGAACTGCTCGCGTTTGTTGTTAAAAACAAGGCTTCGGATTTACATTTATCAGCAGGCATGCCGCCTATGATACGCGTGCATGGCGAAGTCAAGCGCATAAATTTGCCCGAAATGGAGCATAAGGAAGTACACGCCATGGTGTATGACATTATGAATGACAGTCAGCGCAAATACTATGAAGAAAATCTGGAATGTGATTTTTCGTTTGAAGTGCCCAGTCTGGCGCGGTTCCGTGTCAATGCGTTCAATACACAACGTGGTGCGGCGACTGTCATGCGGACAATTCCGTCAAAAGTACTGACACTGGAAGAATTGAATGCACCGAAGATTTTTGCTGAAATTGCCAATCAACCGAGAGGCGTCGTACTGGTTACAGGACCGACCGGATCAGGTAAATCCACGACATTGGCCGCCATGATTGATCATATCAATGAGAATGAATATGGTCATATACTGACGTTGGAGGATCCAATCGAATTCGTACATCAAAGCAAAAAATGTCTCATTAATCAGCGTGAAGTGGGTCGTGATACGCATAGCTTTGAAAATGCGCTGCGTTCAGCACTGCGTGAAGATCCCGATATTATTCTGGTCGGTGAATTGCGCGACCTGGAAACCATACGACTGGCCATGACGGCAGCAGAAACCGGCCATCTGGTTTTTGGAACCTTGCATACCAGTTCGGCTGCAAAAACCATAGATCGTATCATTGACGTTTTTCCGGCGGAAGAAAAAGAAATGATACGCGCAATGCTGTCGGAATCGCTGAGAGCGGTGATATCGCAGACGCTGTTGAAAACAAAAGACGGTAATGGGCGTGTAGCCGCGCATGAAATCATGATTGGTACGCCTGCCATTCGTAACCTGATTCGTGAAGCCAAAGTTGCGCAGATGTATTCTGCAATTCAAACCGGGCAGAATGTTGGCATGCAGACATTGGATCAGAACTTGACCGAACTGGTAAGGCGTAATGTCGTTGCCATAACGGAAGCGCGTAACAAGGCAGCGAATAAAGACAATTTCAGATAATTCACCGGTGTAGCTATGAATAAAGAGCAAGCGACAAAATTCATGCACGATCTTCTGCGTTTAATGTTGAGCAAAAAAGCGTCAGATCTGTTTATCACCGCGGGTTTTCCACCAGCGTTAAAAATTGACGGGAAAATGACGCCCGTATCTCAGCAACACTTATCAGCAGCACATACTGAAGTTCTGGCACGCGCGATCATGAATGAAAAGCAGACCGTGGAATTCGAACAGACCAAGGAATGTAATTTTGCGATCAATCCTGCCGGAATCGGACGGTTCCGTGTCAATACATTTGTTCAGCAGCAGCGGGTGGGACTGGTGTTGCGGACAATTACGACAACAATACCGGATTTTGACGCGCTGGGTCTGCCTTCAGTGCTTAAGGAAGTCGTAATGAGTAAACGTGGTCTGGTAATTTTTGTTGGCGGTACCGGCTCGGGTAAGTCAACTTCCATGGCCGCGCTTATCGGGCACCGGAATAAAAACAGCTATGGTCATATCATTACCATTGAGGATCCGGTGGAGTATGTCCATGAGCATATCAACTGCGTCATCACGCAACGCGAGGTCGGCGTCGATACCGAATCCTGGGGGGCGGCATTGAAAAATACGCTGCGTCAGGCACCGGATGTGATATTGATCGGCGAAATTCGTGACCGTGAAACCATGGAGCATGCGATTGCGTTTGCTGAAACCGGCCATTTGTGCATGGGTACATTGCATGCTAACAGCGCAAACCAGGCACTTGATCGGATTATCAATTTTTTTCCGGAAGAGCGTCGTCAACAGCTACTTATGGATCTGTCACTCAATTTAAGAGGATTGATTGCGCAGCGGCTGATTCCGAAGAAAGACAGCAAGGGTCGGGTTGCCGCGATTGAAATCATGCTCAATTCACCCTTGATTTCTGATTTGATATTCAAAGGAGATGTGCATGAAATCAAGCAGATTATGAAAAAATCACGCGAACTCGGTATGCAGACATTCGACATGGCGTTGTTTGATCTCTACGAATCCGGTTTCATCAGTTATGAAGATGCCTTGAGGAATGCGGACTCGATGAATGAGCTGCGTCTGCAGATCAAGCTGGAAGGTAAGGAAGCAAAGGATAAAGACTTGGGTGCGGGCATCGCGCATCTGGCGATTCAGGAGTAAGTTGAAGAATTTTGTGATTTTCTGATTTCGAGGCAGCTCGGTTGCTGTAAGTTTGAATTCAGGCATCAATGCAAGAAAGAAATACGAGTTTTTCGGCTGGCTTGATTCCGCGAAATATGTCTCCATTGTCTTGTTATACCTGATTGATGGGAAGCGCAATGATGAATCTCCATGCTCCAACCTTTCGCAAGCCCGCGGTCGCTGGTCTTTTTTATCCTTCTGATGCGGTTCAACTGTCAAACGATTTAAAGCGACTCATGGCCGATGCGCATTCGCATAAGTTGTCACCGAAAGCACTGATTGTTCCGCATGCCGGTTATATTTATTCCGGCGCGATAGCGGCGACAGCATATGCAACTTTAATTGCCAGACGTGAGATTATCAGGCGCGTCATATTGCTTGGGCCTGCGCATTGTGTGGCGATACGGGGTGGTCTGGCGCTACCCGGCGCAGATTATTTCGACACGCCACTGGGAGCGGTTGCGGTTGACGAAGCTGCGATTCAGTCAATTGCAGATTTGCCGCAGATTACGATCAGTCCTGAAGCGCATGCACTGGAACATGCACTGGAAGTGCAATTACCCTTTTTGCAGCATGTGTTGGTGGATTTCAGTGTATTGCCGCTGGTCGTAGGCACAGCGTCAGCTCAGGAAGTTGCCGAAGTACTCGATACTGTTTGGGGTGGCGATGAAACGCTGATCGTGATCAGCTCTGATCTGTCGCATTACTTACCTTATGCGGTGGCCCGGCAAACCGATCATGTGACTGTTCAGTCAATTCTGCGGCTAGAACAATCCGTTGCGCATGATCAGGCGTGCGGTGGGACACCGATCAATGGGTTGATTGTGGCGGCTCAGCGCCATCATTTGAAGCCCTTTCTGCTGGATTTGCGTAATTCAGGCGATACGGCGGGTTCACGGGATCGCGTTGTCGGCTATGCCGCCATTGCATTTTGTAAATCGTAACGCAGGAGATCGGGCATGCAGTCACAACTTGTTGATCATCACAAACAAGGCAAAATACTGCTGTACAGTGCGCGCGGAGCCATTTCACGCGCAGTAAAATTTACAGCATGGGCAGATGAGTCTGTCGACACGTCGGTACAATGGCTTCAGCGACCGGGTGCAACATTTATAACGCTGACTCAACATGGGCGCTTGCGCGGGTGTATCGGTTCTTTGCAGGCGCATCAACCGCTCATTGAAAATGTACGCAGCAACGCAGTATCTGCTGCGTTGCACGATACCCGTTTTTTACCGGTAACCGCGGATGAGCTGGAAAGTATTCGTATCGAAGTATCGCTGCTTTCAGCATTACAGCCTATCCGATTTGCCAGTGAGCCGGATGCTTTAAAGCAACTGCGGCCAGGGAGGGATGGCATTACGCTGGAATATGGCGTTTACCGCAGCACTTTTCTGCCACAGGTATGGGACAGTCTGCCTCAGCCGCAAGAATTTTTAACCCATCTAAAAGTAAAAGCAGGCTTATGCGCTGATTTCTGGAATGACAACCTGCAATTATCGCGTTATACCGTCCAGAAATGGTGTGAAACAGACTTCATTAAGGAACAGAATCATGGATGAACCCATCAGCAGCACAGAACGATTTCCTGCGAAATACTGGCATCGATTAAGTGATGGGCGTATTCAATGCGATTTATGTCCACGCGATTGCAAGCTCCACGACGGACAGCGAGGCGCGTGTTTTGTGCGCGGCCGTGTCGGTGATGGCATGGTGTTAACGACCTATGGTCGGTCTTCCGGATTTTGCGTTGATCCGATTGAAAAGAAACCGCTGAATCATTTTTATCCAGGCAGCAGGGTGCTTTCGTTTGGTACGGCTGGATGTAATCTGGCCTGCAAGTTCTGTCAAAACTGGGATATCTCCAAATCGCGCAGCTTTGATAAACTGGCTGCGCAGGCAACCCCGGAAGAAATTGCCGATACCGCGCTTTCACTCGGGTGTAGAAGTATCGCGTTTACCTATAACGATCCGGTCATTTTTGCAGAATATGCCATGGATGTCGCTGATGCCTGTCACGCCAAAGGAATCATGACCGTGGCTGTAACTGCAGGCTACATCCGCGCTGAGCCGCGGCGTGATTTTTTCGCCCGAATGGATGCGGCCAATGTTGATTTGAAAGCGTTTACTGAAAATTTCTATGTCAAACAAACCGGCTCGCACCTGCAACCGGTACTGGATACGTTGAAGTATCTGAAACACGAAACGGATGTCTGGTTTGAAATAACAACCTTACTTATACCTGGATTGAATGATTCCACGCATGAAATTGAAGCCATGTGCGACTGGATTGTCAAGGAGCTTGATGTCAATGTGCCGCTGCACTTCAGTGCATTTCATCCGGATTACAAAATGAACGATATACCGGGAACGCCGGAAGAAACACTGATCCGGGCGCGTCGAACGGCGCTGGATGCGGGATTGAGATATGTTTATACGGGTAATGTTTATCATAAAGAGGGCGATACAACGTATTGTTCTTCATGTGAGCGCGCGGTGATTGTTCGCAACTGGTATGAGATTGATGACTATCAGTTGACGGATAACGGGTGTTGTAAGCATTGCGGTATGTTGATTTCCGGCCGTTTTGGTCGGTTTGACGGCAGCTTCGGGCGGCATCATGTTCCGGTAGAAATCTGTCACCAGCCGGTGGATAATTCCAAAGTTTCCGCCAATTCATAAAAATCCGATGCAACATTTCGTGCCCGTCCGGCTTGGCATGCTTTCATTTGTGCTTGGGGCGGGGTTGTTGCAATGGCAGGCTGATTTGCCTGCCATGTCACTGACATGGTTTTTGTTTCCATTGCTTGTCGTTGTTATTTTTTGCTGGCGTAATCAGGCGCATTTTTTGCGCGTTATCAGCCGTTGTCTGCTGCTGGTTTTTTTGCTGGGTTGCGGTTATTTCTGGGCTGCTGGCAAGGCGTATTGGCGTCTGGCGGATAACCTGCCGGAAGAGTGGCAGGGCAGAGATGTGCAAATTACCGGTTTCGTAGCCAGTCTGCCGCAGTACGATAGCAGAAAAACAGGCTTTCAGTTTGATGTTGAACATGTTATTACGCCATACGCGCATGTTCCGAAACGTATATCGCTGTCGTGGTATAACCGCAAAGTAAACCAACGCGGTATAGAGTCGCTGCCGGCGATAAATCCTGGCGAACGATGGCAGCTTACTGTGCGGCTGAAACGTCCACATGGCACGGCGAACCCGCATGGGTTCGATTATGAAAAGTGGGCGCTGGAGCGTAACATACGCGCTGTGGGTTATGTTCGGGAAGCCGGTGATAACAGGCGGCTGACCTCACGGACATTGTCTCTGTCTTACCTGATACAGCAAATCAGGCAGCAGATTCAGCAGCGTTTTGATCAAATCCTGCAGGACCGGGCGTATGCTGGTGTATTGAAAACATTGGCGACTGGCGATCAGCGCGCAATTTCAGCGGATCATTGGCAAATTTTTACGCGCACGGGCACAAATCATTTAATGGCGATTTCCGGTCTGCATATCACGCTGATCGCTTCTCTGGTCTATGGGCTGGTGTTTTCATTTTGGCGCCGCAGTAATTTTTTACTGTTGCGTCTGCCGGCCAGGCAAGCGGGAGTACTGGCTGGGGTAGTTGTAGCGTTGGGTTATGCTTTGTTATCTGGTTTTGCCATACCCGCGCAGCGTGCATTTATTATGCTGACCGTAGTTGCAGCGGCCATATGGTGTAATCGAATGACTTCTCCATCCATTGTGCTGACAATAGCTTTGCTCATGGTGGTGCTGTTCGATCCCTGGGCACCGCTATCCGCTGGATTCTGGTTGTCATTCGGTGCAGTAGCCATCATCCTGCTGATTACGGCAGGACGCTTGGAAATATCGGGTTCTATGGTACGCTGGACAGGGTGGTTACGCATACAATGGGCCATCACACTCGGTCTGGTGCCGTTACTGCTGGCGCTGTTTCAGCAGTTCTCGCTGGTGTCCCCCTTTGCTAATGCCATTGCTATTCCGCTGGTCAGTTTGTTTGTTGTGCCGTTAACATTGCTTTCGGCGTTGCCGCTGCTGGACTTTCCGCTAATGTTGGCGCATGGCGTACTCGGTTTTGTCATGGGTTTTCTACAGTGGCTTACTGCATTGCCACAATCTGTGTGGCAACAGCATATGCCGCCATTCTGGACAATTCCAGCAGCGATTGTCGGTGTGATCTGGTTATTATTGCCTGGCAGTTTTGGGCTTGGTTTTTTTTCAGGATTTCCTGCGCGCTGGCTGGGTTTTCTGGCAATATTGCCTTTGTTTCTGGTGTTTCCAGACCGACCGTCGGAGAAAGTCTTGTGGCTGGCAGTGCTGGATGTTGGGCAGGGCCTCGCTGTTGTTGCACGGACGCATGATCATACATTGTTGTTTGATACAGGTCCCGCATTTGGCGAAGTAAACAGTGGTGCACGCGTGGTTATTCCCTTTCTGCGCGGCGAGGGCATACGCAAGTTGGATAAAATGATCGTCTCGCATGCGGATTCCGACCACAGTGGCGGTGCTTTATCCATTCTTGAAGCCTTGCCTGTGGATACGTTCTTGTCTTCACTGGATCAGACGCATGCGATAGCTCAAACAGCCCGACTTGCAACAAAAAAGAATATTCAATGCCATGAGGGCCAGTCATGGTATTGGAATGGCGTACTGTTTGAAATTTTGCATCCATTCGCTGAGATTTATCAGAATCCGAAACGTAAAACCAATTCGAGCAGCTGTGTTCTGAAGATTACGACTGAATATGGCAGCGTACTCATACCAGCCGATATTGAGCGTCAGTCTGAACAGAAATTGCTGGAACAGTTGCCGCAGAAATTGCCATCAACAGTTCTCATAGCGCCGCATCACGGCAGTCTTACTTCGTCGAGTGCTGCTTTTGTGCGTCATGTTGACCCTGAACTGTCAATATTTACCGTCGGCTATCGGAATCGGTTCGGGCACCCACGGCCGGAAATAGTGGCGCGTTACCAGAAAACCGGCGCTACGTTGCTGCGCAGCGATTGCAATGGCGCTGTATTAGTACGGTTTGAGCAACATGGATTATCTGTTACAGGCTGGCGTCAAGCACGCTCCCGATACTGGCACCAGAAGATGCTGGCCTGCGAAAGTAGTAATCCCATGTCCTTTCAGAGTTCGATTGCCAGTATGAAATAATAGGGATAGCTGTTCATTGTGCTATCGTTTAGGCGTGCATCCATGCTGGCTCAGGCAATTTGGCTGACAAAAGGCACGTTATCTCTATAGCGATCAGCGACATAGTTATTTTTTAGGCTGCGCATGATCTTTTATACCTGACAATACTCCTGAAGCGATTTTCTGGATAAAATCTGCTGTGGATTGTGCTAGGTGGGCGCCTGCGTCAAGCTGAGTATGACTGATTGATGCTGCCTGCTGCGCAAAAATGGCGAGTGTTTCCTTTAATTGCGCACCTACGACAGTGCCGTTATTTTTTGCATGCGTCGTAATATCCTGCAGAATATCGGATAACACGCCTTTGGTTGCGGATGCTGTATTCTGTAGTGTGTCTAAAAGAATACTTTCAAGACCTTCGAGATCCGATTTTGTGCGTACTAATTCCTTGTCAGAAAATTTATGAGCACGTCCGACAGCTTCCTGCATCGCAAGCTTTGTTGCTTCGGCAACACGCGCCAGAGCGGAATCCAAGCCTGATACGGCTTCAGTAATTTGTGATTTTGCTGCTTCCGTCTGGTTTGATGCGGCAACTAATTGCTTCTGTGCACCTTCATGTACACCGTTGATTACAGCAGTCGTAATGCGGCGGATTGAATCAATATCCAAGCGATCTGCATTGATTGCGCGCAAGGTCAAATTATGAACCGCTTCACGGATATTGACGCCATCCACCAGCGCATCGTGTATTTCGTGCTCAAGAAGAGTCAAGTCGTCTTTAATCCGGGTATTACCGGTGGTTTTGTCCTGTTGTCCGGTTTGTGTATTATTGCTTTCGTTTTGCATGTCAGGGTTCTCCATCGTTAGAAAAAAATGATTCTTCAGCCTCTCATTGTCCTCCTGCTGTCCGCAGTCGGTCAAGACCGTTCATATAAGGCTGTAATACTTCAGGAATGGAAACACTGCCGTCTGCATTTTGAAAATTTTCCAGTACAGCTACCAGTGTTCTGCCGACGGCAAGCCCGGAACCGTTTAATGTATGCAATAAAACAGGTTTGCCATTTTCGTTGCGAAAACGTGCCTGCATGCGTCTTGCCTGAAAGGCTTCGCAGTTGCTGCAGGATGAAATTTCACGATAGGTATTTTGCGCAGGCAACCAGACTTCAATATCATAGGTTTTTGCCGCCGAGAAACCCATGTCGCCGGTGCATAGCGCAACCACTCGGTAGGGCAATTCCAGTTTCTGTAGTATCTTTTCCGCATTGCCGACTAATTCTTCCAATGCGGCGTAAGATTGATCCGGATGCACAATATGCACCAGTTCAACTTTGTCGAACTGGTGCTGGCGTATCAGCCCACGGGTATCCCGGCCATAACTGCCTGCTTCGGAGCGAAAGCAGGGTGTGTGTGCGACAAATTTGAGCGGCAGTGCTTTAAGCGGGATAATTTCGTCGCGTACGATATTGGTGATGGGCACTTCGGCAGTGGGGATCAGATAAAAATGATCATGTTGCGCAAGTGGATTTTTTTTACTGCTTCCGGCAGATACGATAAAAAGATCTTCTTCAAATTTTGGCAGCTGGCCGGTGCCTTGCAGACTGCTTTGATTGACCAGGTAAGGCGCATAGGTTTCAACATAGCCATTTTCCTGAACATGCGTATCCAGCATAAATTGCGCCAGTGCGCGATGCAATCGCGCGAGATTATTTTTCATGAGACTGAAACGGGCACCGCTGAGTTTCGCGGCTGTCTCAAAGTCGAGCATGTTCATGCCTTCACCGAGACTGACATGATCTTTGATCTCGAAATCAAAAGTCGGAATCGCTCCCCAGCGCCGGATCTCCTGATTATCCTCTTCACCGCTGCCTTCCGGTACACTGTCATGCGGCAAGTTGGGAACCTCAAGCAGCATGGCCTGCAATTCCAACTGAATCTGCTCCAGTTTGTTTTCAGATAGTTTGAGTGCGTCGCCCAGATTCGTAACTTCGGCAAGAATTTCAGACACATCCTGTCCTTTACTTTTTGCCAGTCCTATGCTTTTTGACGCAGCATTGCGTTTTGCCTGCAGTTCCTGAGTCTGCGTCTGGATTATTTTGCGTTCATGTTCGAGCTGGTTGAATCGCTCTACGGGGAACGGATAATTCCGACTGGCCAGTTTGTGCGTGATGTGTTCAAGATCAGTGCGTAGTAGCTGAATATCGAGCATGCAAAAACTCCGTGTGCGTGGTATAGCGCTGGTGTTGTTTTAACGGATGTTAATCTTATACATCTTCAGAAGATTTTTTAACTTTTTTATCCAGCTTGCGTAAATAATTTAATTTTTCTTTGATTTTTGCTTCCAGACCATTTTCTGTAGGTTGATAGAAATGAATTGCCGGCAGGTCATCCGGAAAATAATTTTCACCGGCAACATAAGCTTCAGGATAGTCATGTGCGTAGCGATAATTGCGCCCGAAACCCATTTTCTGCATGAGTTGGGTCGGCGCGTTGCGCAGGTGAATGGGAACAGGACGGGATTGATCCTGGGCAATAAATGATTGTGCCTTTTTATATGCTGTATAAGCGGCATTACTTTTCGGTGCACAGGAGAGATACAGTGCGGCCTGAACCAGGGCAAGTTCGCCTTCCGGGCTGCCCAATCGCTCATAGGCATCGCAGGCGCTCAGCGTCATTTGCAGCGCACGCGGATCGGCCAGACCAATATCCTCAACCGCCATACGGATTAAACGGCGGCCAATATAGCCTGGATCTGTACCACTGTCCAGCATGCGGCATAACCAATACAGTGCTGCATCCGGCGATGATCCGCGAACGGATTTGTGCAGTGCTGAAATCTGATCGTAAAACGCATCACCGCCTTTATCAAAACGACGAGATTGACGTGAAAGCGTGTTCTGCACGAATTCAACCCTAATTTCGGTTATGTTTTCCGCCTTCGCTGCGAGAATTAACTGCTCAAAAAGGTTGAGCAAACGTCGTGCGTCGCCATCCGCATAAGCAATAATCAAGCCATGGGCGTCATCGTTGAAACTCTGCTGGCAGTATGTAAGGTTTTGTGCACGAAGCAGAATCTGGGCGAGGTCTGTGCTGGATAGTGGTGTCAGGCTATAAACCTGTGCACGGGAAAGTAGTGCGCTGTTGACTTCAAATGAAGGGTTTTCCGTAGTTGCGCCGATAAAAGTGATCAAACCCTGTTCAACATGGGGCAAAAAAGCGTCTTGTTGAGACTTGTTAAAACGATGCACTTCATCGACAAACAGTATGGTGTGACGGTCGTTTTGCTGCAGAATTAATTGGGCTTTCTCAATGGCATTGCGAATCTCTTTAATCCCTGACAGTACAGCAGAAATTGCAATGAATTCGACATTAAAGGCGCTTGACATGAGTTGCGCAAGAGTCGTTTTGCCGGTACCCGGTGGTCCCCATAAAATCATCGAATGCGGTTTTCCGGATTCGATGGCAACTCGAAGCGGTTTCCCCGCACCAAGTAGATGCGCTTGGCCGATAATGTCGCTGAGTACTTTTGGACGTAATCGCTCTGCAAGCGGCGATTGGAGGGGAGATGTCGTAATTAAGTTACTCACTGATGATGTCTACGCCTTCGGGGGGCGCAAACTTAAACGCATTATCCGGTAATTTGGGGTTTTTATTCAGTTCGGAGAAAGTAAGATACGTTGTCTGGCCAAAATTGTCGCGCAGCGCCATGAACTGAAGTTCACCCTGCAGGGAGAATCCCATTTGAATGAACTCAAAAGTACTGTCCTTGTTTTTCGGAGTTGCCTCGAGCCATTCAATCTCTTCCTGCTTTCCGAGGTTAACAAGTTCAAAATTCTCTTCAATGGCCCCGCTTCCGGCAAGCAGTGCTGCCGGACTGCTGCCAATCGCGATGTTGAACTGACGAACGGTAACCTGATTCAAATCATGGTCGTAAAACCAGACCTTTTCACCGTCACCGATAATGGATTGCTCGTAAGGTGTTTTATAAATCCATCGAAACTTATCGGGACGTTCAAATTGCATTATGCCGCTGGATCTTTGAATGATGCGGGCGTTTTTATCCGCCAATGCCTGGGAAAAATGAGCCTGTACAGTCTGTGTCTGCCGAATAAAAAGCTTCAGATTTTCAATAGCCGTTGCCGATACATCGCTGGATGCGAATATCAATAGAATGCACAAATAAAATGTGCTGAAAGGAGAAGTAGGATTCATGCTGTCAACAATGGTTGAAGTCAGGGGTTAATCATTGCGTGCTGGAGCAAGCACTTCGCGGTTTCCATTGCCTTGCATGGCTGACACCAGTCCGGCCCGTTCCATATCTTCGACAAGGCGCGCCGCACGATTATAGCCGATACGCAGGTTTCTTTGCACCAATGAGATCGAAGCCCGGCGGGTTTTGAGGACAATCTGTACAGCCTCGTCATAAAGCGGATCAGTTTCTCCACCACTTTGTTTTGCTGTATCGCTAAGCGCGTCAGTGCAGTTTTCTTCGTCTCCGGTATGCAGTATGTCCTCTAAGTAACAGGGCTCACCGAGTTCTTTAAGATATTCCACTACTTTATGAACTTCATGATCGGCAACGTAGGCGCCGTGCACACGTTGAGGAAAACCGGTGCCGGGTGGCAGATAGAGCATGTCGCCCTGTCCAAGCAGGGCTTCCGCGCCGGATTGATCCAGGATCGTACGTGAGTCAATTTTGCTGGATACCTGAAATGCAATCCTGGTCGGAATATTGGCTTTAATCAGTCCGGTAATCACATCAACCGAAGGGCGCTGGGTTGCAAGTAACAGATGAATGCCAGCCGCACGGGCTTTTTGCGCAAGCCTGGCGATTAATTGTTCCACTTTTTTACCTGCCACCATCATTAAATCCGCCAGTTCATCAATCACAATAACAATGAGCGGCAGCTCTTCAAGTTGCTCTGGCGTGTCATGCAGCGCTGTCAGTGGATTGGATAACGGCTCTTCATTCTTGGCAGCTTCGCGCACCTTCTGGTTATAGCCGTTCAGATTACGTACACCCAGCGACGACATCAGTTTGTAACGGCGCTCCATTTCACCGACTGACCAGCGCAATGCGCTGGCAGCTTCGCTCATATCAGTTACAACTGGCGTTAAGAGATGCGGAATACCCTCATAAACGGAAAGTTCCAGCATTTTTGGGTCAACCAGGATCAGGCGTACTTGTTCCGGAGTACTTTTGTAAATCAGACTTAATATAAAGGCATTTATCGCGACCGATTTTCCTGAGCCGGTTGTGCCGGCAACCAGTGCATGCGGCATTTTAGCCAGATCGGATACGACCGGTCGTCCGCTGATGTCCATGCCTAAAGCAATGGTCAGCGGCGATACCGTATTGGCATAGGACTGTGAGCTGAGAATTTCCACCAAACGAACGACCTGGCGTTTCGGGTTAGGAATCTCCAGGCCCATTGTGGTTTTTCCCTGTATCGTCTCTACGACACGGATGCTGGAGACAGTCAGCGCACGTGACAAATCCTTAACCAGGTTAATGATTTGACTGCCCTTGACACCCACCGCAGGTTCAATTTCATATCGCGTGATCACTGGGCCAGGATAAGCTGCGACAACTTTAACCGTTACGCCAAACTCTTTGAGTTTATTCTCGATCAAACGTGAAACATTTTCCAGTGCATCTTTCGTTAAAACTTCGACGTCTTTTTCCGGTTCGTCGAGTAAATGCAATGGTGGCAGCAGTGTTTCCGAGGAGCTGGCGAATAATGATTTTTGTTTTTCTTTTATAACGCGCTCGGTTTTTGCAAACGTTTCTGCAGGTAACTCAATATGAATGGGCACGCTTTCGCTGGATTGTTTTCTGTCGATGTTGAATGAATCTCCAGTTTCAACGATAGTATTAACTAGGGTACTGTATTTATTGTTTCTATTAAGCCACGCCTGTTGCAGCAGCAAAATGCAATTTTCAATTACTTCACCTATTTTTTCGACAAATCGCACCCAGGATAATCCGGTGAATTGACTGAAGCCGATTGCTATCAAAATCAGAAATATCATCGTTGTGCCTGTAAATCCGAAAAGCTCGGATAAATGATGACTGGTGGTCTCACCTAGTATGCCGCCTGGCTGATAGGGCAATAAAATGTTTAGTGTGTGAAAACGGAGTGATTCAAGTCCGCAGCTGGCAAAAAGCAAAAGTAGAAAACCACCCAATAAAAGTACTATAGACTGGCGATCAAAAATACCCCCGCCGTCAATGCGACGATAACTCCAGAAAACGGTGGCGCCAAAAAAAATCACCCACCACCATGCAGACACACCGAATAGATAAAGCAGAAAATCCGCGATCCAGGCACCGGCATATCCACCGGCATTTTGAATGTGATCATAGTCGCCACTGTGAGACCAACCAGGATCTCCGCGGCTATAGCTATAAAAAATCAAAATCAGATATAGCGCCGAGCCCAGTAACAGAAGCCAACCCGATTCGCGTAGCAGACGGGAAACACGTGGTGTCAACGAACGGCCACTTGATTTGCTGGCCATTGATTTATTTATCAAACTCATGGATAGATTCAAGCATTTAAGCTTAACTTGATCAAATGAGGTTTGAATTATATAAGATTATCCGTTAGAGGATGCGTCGGATTGGGAAATTGGGGCTTTTTAGATGAAATATCAAAGTATTTAAAGTTCAACTGTTCTGCGGAATCGGACAAAATCTGTACTAGCCTGTTCTGGAACGTAATAGAATTGCAGGAATCAATGGTTTATTGTTACGTTTAATTTCCGGAAGTGTCGCCACTTGATTTCTGCCGTTTTCCTTGGCTTTTATTAAGGCTTGCTCAGCACGTTTATACAGCTTGCGTCTATTGTCATCGACCTCAAGTGTGGCTATACCGACACTGACAGTAAAGCCAGGATGAAATTCCGATTGATTGGTCTTGAAAATCTTTTCCCGCAAAGCATTGCATACTTCTTTCGCCTCATGAATATCGGTTTCAACGAATATAACTGCGAATCGATCGGAGCTGATACGGTAAGGTTGGTCGGAATTTCGTATGGATTTGCTGATTTCTTTAGATAACCACTTGATCAAATGATTTCTATAATGCTCATTTTTTTTATCGTGATCGCAAATAAGCTGGGAAAAATGATCTACATCAAAAATAGCTAATGACAAGTTATGATTATATCTTTTGCATCTCTTGATCTCGGCGCTCAACTCAAGTACAAAAGCGCGATTTGTTTTACAATGCGTCAGCGCATCTATATATAAATCTGTTCTGGTGGTCGTAAGCTCATGATTTACTTTTTTTATTTTAAGCACCATAAATGCAGTGCATGCGATGACTAATAAAGCAAGGAAACGATTTGTCAAAATAATATCTATCGGAACGATATAGCCCGGAGAAAGGAAGAAGCCCGCGACTGTAAGCAGTGTGCCAATAAGAACAAAAGTATAAGTGCTTTGATTGCCTTTTAGCCACAGACTGCCAAAAATGACTAAGGCATAAGGTGTGCCTGCCGCTACACCAAGCGGTGTATTAAGATCAAACAAAAAAATACAAACTGTTATGCCACATAATAATATCCAGAAAGAACCAACCGCATATTCATTTTGTAATGACTTTAAATGGACGGGTTTTGCAACTATTAATGTAGGCATATGGAAATTCCTCAGACTGACATTGGGAATACTTAATATTTGTTTGTAACACTTATGCTCTTACGTCATGACTTGCTGATAATTTATATTTGAAGCAATACACTGTTAAAACTGGCAATTTTAGCATATCAGTTTGATAACAGTATAACGCGCTAACTTGCCATGTTTATCATGTAAAGTCAATGTTGGCCAGTGGATGGATCCATACGTCTGATAATGGGCCTGAGTTGCGACAAGAAGAATAAGACAATGAAATGCATTTCAATTCTTTGTAGATTAAGATAATTTTTAGAGAATTAAGTGACTATCTTTACCAGACGTGTGCCTGCCAAACGGTCATGAAGATACTGGTGTTCCCGGTCAATCAAAGCCCATAAAAAACCAGCGCCAAGAAATAAAATTCCCATTACCGCTAATAAGTAGCGAATAGTTGCTTTACGATTGTCTAACTTTTGTCCTTCGCTGGTCACGATACGCATTTTCCATGTTTGCATCGCCAGCGTCTGCCCGCCGTGCGTCCAAAACCAGATGAAGTAATAACCCATTACAAGCAACAGATAAAATTGATATAACGGCCTGAAATAACTGGCTCCTGCGTCACGAAAAACAAGATGAAAAATGAAACTGGCAATAAAAATAATCGCAAGTAGAATAAGAAATTCATAGAGTAAACAAACGATTCTTCGCCAAAAACCAAGGGGAGGATATGCCATGATTACACCCTGTTTAATAGTTAAATGGTGCGTAATGGTTATAAAAAAGATTTATATGATTTTTTTTCATTAATAAAACTCTAGGGTCTGTTAAAATCTTAAGATAAGTATTTCATAGATAGAAACAAATTCGTAATATTGGCGTTCCTGCACGCCAACAAAACGAGTTTGCGATGCCCCGATTAATGCTCAGTGATGATCTTTGGTCGAGGCTGGAGAAGATTCTGCTTCAAGAAGCGATTTATAACAAGCGGAATCTGCGCATGACGGTAGAGAGGATGCTGTATCGAATGCGGATTGAATGCCCGTGGCGAGACTTACCCAAGGCGTTCGGCTGCTGGAATTCCATCTACAAAAGATTCAATGCGTGGTCGTTAAGCGGCAAATGGTTAAGGATTTTCAAGGCATTGGTTATTGATTCGGATTGGGAATGGGAATTTATTGATGGCAGCTATGTTAAAGCGCACCAGCATAGCGCTGGAGCGGCAGATCAAGAAATGCAGGCCATTGGCAAAAGCTGTGCAGGCGATACCACAAAAATCCATGTGGCTGTTGATGGTTATGGTTTTCCAATTGAGTTTGAAATCACCGGCGGAGAATTCAATGATTGCTCTGCAGCACCTGATTTGATTGCCAAGTTGCCTGACGCGAAAGCGATTGTCGCGGACAAAGGTTATGACAGTGAATGTATATGGGAACAGATAACGAAGAAAGGGGCTCGAGCTGTGATACCGAGAAAGCGTAACGCGTTGAAGAGTAACGTAGATATGGATTGGAGTTTTTATAAATACCGACATTTGGTGGAAAATACTTTTGCCCGGCTGAAGCAGTATCGGGCAGTAGCGACACGATACGACAAACTGAAGAGAAATTTTGAGAGTATGGTAACCATGGCGTGTGGATATCTGTGGCTGCCTATGTGAAGTATCAACAGACCTTAACAAAGTTACTGAAGAATCAATTAAAAACGCTGAAAAAGGTTACTTTGCTTGAAATGACCAAATAGCGAGATAGTGTTAATGCGTACTTTGTTTTTTCCTATTGATAAAAAGCGTAATTTTTGAGATTACATTCTGCTCCATGCCTTCTGTGCGTCCGGTCATGACCCACAAGATATACAAGCTGGACAGATAAGAAACAGCGCCTATCGTGATATCCATTAGAAGTCTGAGGAGAATATAATCCAGGTTATCTTGATGACACAATCTGACCATGAAAAACATGATGATTGAAGCTAGAATGGGCCTCCATATCACGCCAATAACCGACATAAAGCTTATCGGTGTTGCAAGTGTGAGCAAATAAATCATGAAAAATACAAAAATTCCGGCAATGACGGTTCTGCTAAGTGCAACTTCGTAGATTCCATAAGTGTGTGCGGTAAACCATACAACAGGAACAAGCACTGCAAGCTGTATCCATGACTCGACTGTCGAAAGATCGCCTCTGTTTGATACGAGTAGTAACAATTCCATAGAAGAGGAAAGAGCTGCTGCAACACCAAAGATTGCTAATATCTGTATCAATGGAATAGCTTCTATCCACTTCTCGCCTAACACAAGCAGCACAAAGTCATCTGAAATTGAAGATAATCCGACGCCAGATGCAAGAATCAGGCTGCTCATGATGCCGATTGTATTTAAGATATATTTTTTATATTCTTCCGGGATATGCGCTATTTTTGCAAAATTCGGAAAAAAGGCGCGCCGCAGAGGCATCACCACTTCGTTTGACGGCATTGTTCCAATTTCGGTGGACATATGGTATACCCCCATAACCTGAGTCTCCGATGTGCCGCCTATTACAAACTGATCGGTTTTCTGATTTAGGAAATAACCGAGTCTTGAAAATAAGATCCACTGCGAGAATGACCAGATGTCCCGTATACGTGCCAGCGAAATACGTGGACGGAATGGGTGCATGCGGTAACTGATCATGACATCGATGACGGCAGCCGCTAGCATTCCATACACTAAGGCCCAATAATTTTTGTAAATGAATGCCAGACTGACTACACATAAAAAAGCAAATGCTTTTTTATATAAATGAAAATTAAATTCTCTTATAAAATTCAGATTTTTACGGAAATCAACGACCGCAATATTCTGAAAACCGGAAAAAAAGGATTTAAGCGCCAGTATATAAACAACATTGATTAATGCGGGTTCATCGAAGTAACTGGCGGCATAAGGCGACATAACAACAAGTAATAGCGCGATAAACAATCCTTGTAATATCTGAACCGTCCATGCTGTGTCGTAGTGTTCCCGTGTTGTTTCTTCTTGTTTTTGAATTAATGCCAGATCAATAGCTGTCCAGGAGAGCACCTCTAAAAGTCCTACAACGATCAGTGCTAGCGCGACAATGCCAAAGTCAGTCGGTGTTAACAATCTGGCCAGAATAATTGTGCTCAGTATCCCAAAAAAGCGCATCATCCATCGCATTGCTACCATCCATAGCGCGCCATTGATAAATTTATGGTTCTGAGATTTTGCGGTATCGTTCACTTATTTTTTCCAAAATTTTTATAAAATACATTCATTAAAGTGTTATCGCGCGACTAAGCATCAGATTGGGAAAAAATAGCTTTATTGTGAAAAAGCTGTCTGGCTAGATATAAAGGTGGTAAGAAAGAATTGATAATATGAAGTTGAATTTTAGAAAGTATTATGCGGCAATAGATGTTGAGCTACTAATGTCGATCAGTTTGCAACTAACGTATAAGTATGCATAACAACGAGTAAGTTTTTCGGGTAGAAGATGTTGTCTTCATCGCACTATTTGATTAAACGGTCGATTGTGACATAATATATAGGCGTATTGATGAAGGATTAGCGATATTTTTTTGCGATAATTAGCGCGTCCGGAGAGATTAAGTATGCACCCGGCAGCTTGGAAAATATCTCCAGATATTTTGCAAAACCGGAGTTCAAGTATTTTGACTGCGACAATGCGTTTCTGAAAATCCATGTGCCGATACCATAGACTCTTACTATTTTGAAACCACTGTCATTAAGCATTCTTTTCAGCTTGATGTGTGACAGATCCAATTCATTTCCGCCACCTGTTAAACGACCAAGCAGGTATTGCAGACTCCACGGGTTACGGTGATTATTGATCAATAAGTACCCCTCTTTTTTTAACAATTTATTAAACTCGGATAACACATTAATGCGCAGTGCATCTTGCGCATTACCAAAAAAGCGAAAAGATGTGATCAAATCACACGGTTCTAGCTCCAGTGAATTCTGGGTGATATCGATATGGAAGAACTGCGTATCCGGGCATTTCAATTTTGCTTTCTCCAGCATACTTTCAGAGACATCTACGCCAAATGAACGCGCTGACAAGGGGGAGACAATTTTGGTAATACGGCCGGTACCACAGGCAAAATCCAAATAAACGGGAGGTGAATCGGGAAAGAGTGAAGGAACAACTGTTCTTAACAGGGCATCTTCTAATTTTGTCATATAAGCGCTAATCGCTTCCTCTTCAAGATTGCTATCATAAGAAGTCCCGCTCTGTTTATGACTTTCTCTATAATCCATGGTTTTCTAAATAAATATTGTCAGTTAATTACTATCTTGCTGCTGGTAAACATCGGTGGAAATTATTATCGGTAAATAAAAAAAATTTTTGAAAAAATATGGCTTGTATCGTATTTGCGTATCTGTCATGTGTTCAAGAAACCAGTTTGGTTGTGAATTAATAGCTATCAATACCTGGCGTTCATTTAGACTTAAAGAAAGTTCTGCATGCGTAATTTTCTTGCGATGATTAATCGAACTGTTGAACTGCGCAATTCTACGTTAAACATAACATGATGCTCGATTACTCAATCTTCAAAATCGATCATAAACCTGTTCAAAGTAGCTTTCCAGTTTTTTATTAGTATTGTTCAATTTTTCGGCGCTTTTTGTGTTGTGAGGAAGATGATTTTGAGTAATGTTTTAAATAATGTTGTTAAGTGATTTGTCAGCGCTGGCATAGGAAAGGGCGTGTTATACTTTTTCATCGGTGCAGTTGTTTGGTTGTCCATACAAAATAACTAATAACCAATTTTGAGTGTGTCTGGTGATCATGAAAAATATTTTGGAACATGTTGTCAAGCGGGTTTTTCGTTTTACATATGGCCGGGATCCAGCAGGAGATGGTCCTCGGATCAGGAAAAAATTTTCGTACTTTACGCCAGAAGATTATTATCAGGCCTCTATTGTTGCTTGTCTAAAGAAAGATGACAAATGGCTCGACATCGGTTGTGGACGGGATATTTTTCCAAACAATCCTAGGCTGACAAAAGTTTTGACATCCAGAGCCAAAGAAACGGTAGGCGTTGATCCCAGTCCTAATGTTATGGACAATAAATTTCTGGATCGAGCATATCTGGGTTATGCGGATAGCGTTAGAGAAGAAAATTATTACGATTTAGTAACTCTGCGCATGGTTGCCGAACATGTGGCTGATCCTGATGAACTGGTTGACCAGATCGATAGAATATCGGCGAATGGCGCGCATGTGATTATATATACAGTATATAAATGGTCGCCGGTATCCATAATTACCAAGTTAACTCCTTTCTGGGCGCACCATGCACCCAAGCGTTTTTTCTGGAATACCGAAGAGCGTGATACTTTCCCTGTCGAATATAAAATGAACACTAAGTCAGATTTAGACAGGCTTTTCTTTCGCAAAAATTTTGAAAACATATGTTTTTTGTATCTGGATGATTGTCGTACGCTGGCAAAATATAAAGCCACTTTACATATGGAGCTTGTTTTTCGTAAGTTTCTGAATTTTTTTAAATTACATTACCCTGAGTTGTGCATACTATCAATTTATAGAAAAAAGAATGACTGATGAGTTCCGATAGTATTAATTGATAGAGATCGTTACAAAAATCCTTTCCTGAGATTCTGGCGTGCTATTTTGTAATAATTTCTAGCTAAGACATATTCAAGTTGTGCAGAGGCAATACAGGTTTCCGTCGTTCCGCTAAATTTTCTCTTCATGCGGTGAATCATTTTTGATAATGAATCAGAAATTGAAGGGACTGATATTCCATTCATTTCCAAAAAGAATTGAAACTGAAATAACAAGAAATCTTTAAGACTTTTCATTCTGTTTCGTTAATGAAAAGACTAGAAAAAACTACTGTGCGCAATAACTGAAAAATCCAACAATGGCATCCAAACCTTTGTTTCATTCTAATAATCAGTCGGTTCTTCGAGGTGTTGCTTGAGGGATTTGCTCGTTTTTCTGATTGTTTTTGGGGTAGTCCCGTATATCTTTAAGAGGCCGCATTTTGGCGTTTATCTCTGGTCGTGGATTGGCTATATGAATCCGCATAAATTAGGTTGGGGATTCGCTTTCAATTTTCCTTTTGCACTAGTGGCTGGTCTCGTAACTTTAATTTCCTGCTTTGTATCATCGAAGAAGCTTAAATTCTTCTGGTCGCCTGCTATCGGTTGGTTAGCCGTATTCAATGTTTGGATGCTTATTTCAACCATTATGGCGATGTATCCGGAAGACGCCTGGTCACAGTGGGAAAAGATTTTTAAAATTCAACTGATGACCTTTGTAACCCTCTGGGCTTTAACCGACAGGGAAAAAATACATATTTTCGTTTGGATAATTTTCATTTCGATTGGTTTTTTTGGGTTTAAAGGCGGAATTTTCACATTATTTACCGGTGGCGGATATCATGTTCTGGGTCCTCGGGGCGGGTTTATTGCCGGGAATACGGAGATTGGTCTGGCGCTCGTTATGGTTATGCCGCTGGCGTGGTATCTTTACTTACATTCTCGCAACACATGGGTTCGTTATGGTCTGTTATTATCGATGGCGTTAATTTCCATAGGTATTCTTGGAACGCAGTCGCGTGGCGCATTTCTGGCAATCATAGCGGTATCATTTTTTTTATGGCTGAAAAGCAGTCGCAAAGGTATTATCTTTCTGGCTTTAATGCTGCTATCCCCGTTTTTTTACACGTTCATGCCGCAATCGTGGCATGAACGAATGGCAACTATCGGCACATACAAAGAAGACGAATCAGCCATGGCGCGTTTAAAGTCGTGGGAGTTTGGGTATAAGATGGCGCTGGATCGACCATTGACTGGAGGCGGTTTTGAGAGTCATACCGTTGAAAATTACATACGCTACGTTCCTCATCAAGTTGAATCGGGTGAAGCTACCTTTCATGATTATCACAGCATTTATTTTGAGGTGCTGGCGGAACATGGATTCGTTGGCCTGTTTATCTTTTTGATACTGTTTTTACAATACTGGCGAACAGCTAATAAAATAATCAAAATCACTAAAAATTCAGCCCAGAATAAATGGGCGCTTGATCTGGCGGCCATGTTGCAGGTTTCGTTCGTCGGATACGTAGTAGGGGGCGCTTTTCTGGGGTTGGCTTATTTTGATCTTTTTTATCATTATCTTGTCATCCTGATTCTGGTTCTGAAGCTTCTGGAAGAATCAACGGAGAAACAGGAATAATCATTCATAGTATCCAGCTAAGCTTTTCTTTTTTGACTTTTGACTGTTATTCATAAAATAAACTTAATTTTCAGCTTAATCGGCTATGACCTTTTCTCAAAATTATTCAAAAATAATCGCTCTGGTTATTTTGTCAGTTTTCCCGGGATTGTCTCAGGCTAATCCCGTCGCCTGCTTCACCAGCAACATGGGGCAGTTTTGCATGGCGCTGTTTGAACGGCAGGCGCCTGGAACGGTCGCCAATTTTATCCGCTATATCCATAGCGGCGCGTATGTGCAAGGCATTTTTCATCGTAGCATGCCTGGCTTCGTGATTCAGGGCGGCGGATTCAAAGTGACCGATAGCGATACCGGCGCAAAAGTTTCGGCGGTAGGTGTGTTCGATCCAATCAAAAATGAATTTGGTATTTCCAATACGCGGGGTACCGTGGCGATGGCCAAGGTGGGTGGCGATCCGGATAGCGCAACCAGTCAGTGGTTTGTCAGTCTTGCAGATAATTCAGCAAATCTTGATAATCAGAATGGCGGATTTACAGTGTTTGCGAAAATTCTTTATGATGGCATGGCAATATTCGATGCCATTGCCAAGCTTCAGAGAGTTAATTTTGGCGGCGCATTGTCCACTACGCCGACGATTCATTTTGATGTTACGCAAACACCTCAGGTTGATAACTTTGTCGTTATCAGCAGTGCAGATGTACACGATGTGAGCGGTGTTTTTGACGGCAGTACGGTTGGTTTCGCTGTTGATACCGGCAATAACAATTATTTTGATGTCCGGTTACAGCTTGTTGCGTCTGAATCCGGTGTCGTGTTCGAACTTGATCCGGCCAGTGTTACGTCTTTATCCGCAGTACCCGGAAACAGGGCAACTTTTTCTGCCGGGAATGGTGAGCTCATTATTCCGTCTGTCATGATCAATGAAACAACAATCGTGAAGAATGTCGCTCTGATGCTGACCGATCCAGTCAGTTTTCAGTTTACTCTGGTGAGTTTTGAATAAACAATGTCTGTAAAATTTTTTAGATCAGTTTGTTATTCGACGTTACCGCTCTACTGTACTGTGCAACTGGATGATTTTCAATAAATGTTCGCGGTCAATCCAGCCGACGATATTATCTTCGTCGGCAACAGGCACCTGATTAATATTATGTTCGCGCATGATCTTCAATACCTCGAGTATGCTGTTTGATGGTTTTGCTGTATGAAGGCGGTCAACCGGCGTCATTTTCATGCGCACCGGTGTTTCAGGCCATTGTTCACGCGGGCATTTGATAATGTCATTGAGTGTGATCAGACCAATCGGTTGATTATTTTCAACAACCAGCGCCGAACGCTGGCCGGTGAACAGCATTTGTTCGTCTATCCACTGCACAATGGGTGTATTGGCGGACACCATTGGCACTGTTTTTTTCATGACATCGCCAACCTTAACATGCGCCGCCAGACGTTCGGTAAAATAGGCGCGCCGACTGCCTTCGGCTGCGGAGAACAGAAACCAGCCTATTGCAATAAGCCATAGTCCATTAATCAGCATGCCGGGCAGCAGCCCGATCAGCGCACCTGAAAACATCATACCGAACGCAACAATCTTCCCGCCTAGCACGGCCCAGCGGGTTCCTTTGTCCGCATTTCCCGTTAATCGCCAGATCAAAGCACGAAAAACACGACCGCCGTCGAGCGGATAGCCGGGCACTAAATTGAATATCGCCAGAACAAAGTTTATCGTGGCAAGCCAGTTAAATGCTTCAGTAACAGTGACGCTGTAAGACGACGACCAGACGGATAGGACATAAAACAGTGCGGCCAGCGCAAAGCTGACCAGTGGTCCGGCAATGGCAATATAAAACTCGGTTGCCGCGGTATCGGCATCCTTTTCCGCCTGCGCAATGCCGCCGAAGATAAACAATGTGATTGCGCGAACCTGAACACCACGGGCTATCGCGACCAGACTGTGTCCCAGTTCGTGCAGGACTATGCTGACAAAATACATCAGCGTAGTCAGCACGGCTGTCAGGACAATAGTACCCCCTTGCCACTCGGTGTGGGTTTCTCTGAAGAAAGCGGCCAGTGCGCTGCTGAGCAGGAAAAAAACGATAAACCATGTGTAATGAACGCCGATTCGGATACCCGCTATCGAGCCGATGCGCCATGATGATTCCAGCATTTAAATCTCCCCAGGATAGAAGTAGGTGATGGGAGCAATGATACGCGGTATTTTTGCGCAGAAAAAACTTCTATTGGCTTTTTCGACTGGATTTGAAAGAAGATTGTATTACAATGTGTTATGTGATTCGTTGATTTTGGCAAAGGCGTGTCTGCACGCATCGAATCTTTCGCTTCTTGATTAACGGGACAGCATTACTATCATCGACAGAATGAAATCCCCGCAGAGCACAGTATTCGCATTGGAACAGGAAACTGACGTTGAGTCGGTATTTGAATTATTGCGCCGGGAATATCCCGTGCATGCGACTTATGAGGTGCAACTGGAAAGATGCTACCTGGATACTTTTGACTGGCGGTTATACCGGAATAATCGGGTGTGCGGATGGGACATGCTGGATGGAAGTGAGCGTAAAAAAAGTAAGGGTATCTTTTTTGTTCGTGACAAGAAAACCAGCGACTGTATCTGCGAATACCGGACCGATCGGGCTCCTCGGTTCTCGAGAGATATTGCACATCGGACATGCCACAGGATTCTGGACGATCTGCTTGATATCAGAGCGTTAATGCCAGTGGTAACAGTTGCTGTTAAAAGTAGACAATTCAATATCCTGAATCAGGAAAAAAAAACGGTCGCGGTACTTATAATGGAAAACCATGTGCTCACAGGACGCGTGGATAAAACATTTCTTGCCGGCCGATTGATTGTTTCACCTGCCAAAGGCTATCGGAAAATATTCATGCAGCTCAGGCACTATATTTCCGCACAGCTGCGACTGCCTTGCGAACAATTTGCGTTACTGGACGAAATACTTGCCGCTATTGGTAAAACGCCTGGTCCGGGCGCGTGTGCAGGTGTCAGCAAGCTTGATGATTCGCTTAATACGTGGGAGGCGGTCCGAATATTGTTGCGGTATTTGTTCCAGGTAATGCAGGCCAACGAATCTGGCCTTCGTGACGCGATTGATACTGAGTTTTTGCATGATTACCGGGTGGCGATCAGGCGCACTCGGTCATTATTGGGTCAGATTAAACATATTTTTCCCGCCAGGCGGCAGGTGTATTTTAAACGTGAATTTTATTGGCTGGGTCAGATAACCGGCCCCACGCGCGATCTTGATGTTTATTTGCTCAAGTTCGACGCGTACAGGCAGGCGTTGCCTAAAGAAATTCAAAAGCATATTGCATCTTTTCACCTATTTCTAGAACGTCACTGGAAAATTGAACATGCCCGGCTTTGCTGCGAGCTTGACTCAAAACGCTATCAAAAATTGATCAAAGAGTGGCATGATACGCTGGATAATGAAAATATCCGGTGGTCGCAGGCAGTCGCGTCACTGGAAACGATAAATGCCAATAAGCCGGTCAGGCAGATTGCCGGCAAGCGCATAGTGAAGCTATATAAACGGATACTTCAGGAAGGAAATTCGATTACACTGGAATCGCGGGATGAAGACTTGCACGAGCTGCGCAAAACCTGTAAAAAATTCCGTTACATGGTCGAGTTTTTCCATGATTTCTATCCTGAAGTTGCTGTCAGGAATCTGTTGAAAGCGATTAAACAGCTCCAGGATCATCTGGGCGATTTTCAGGATCTATGCGTACAGACAACACAGTTGTGCGGTTTTGCGGAACAGATGCAGCGGGAAGGACTGGCTGATACGAGAACTATTATGACAATGGGTATTCTTGTGGAAAAGCTGAATGTGCGCAAGTCAGTGATTCGGGCTGATTTTGAGCATTGTTTCAAAACATTTGCGCAACCGGATGACAAAGTTGCATTCATGAATACATTCGGCCTTCAAAATTAACCCTGAGATAGGACAGTATGATGATAATCGCTTGCTACAATATCAAAGGCGGTGTTGGTAAAACAGCGGCAACCGTTAATCTGGCCTATCTCGCAGCGCTAGAAGGCGCCCGAACTCTGGTTTGGGATCTCGATCCGCAGGGGGCGGCCAGTTTCTATTTCCGCATCAAGCCGAAGATTAAAAAAGGCGGAAAAGGTTTGCTGACCAGCAAGAAAACGCTGAATGATGTTATTAAAGGAACAGATTATCAACAGCTCGACCTCGTCCCCGCCGATTTTTCTTATCGTCATCTTGATCTGCAACTGGATGATTTTAAAAATCCGGATATGCAGGTGCGTAAGCTGCTTAAACCGCTGAAAGTTGAGTATGACTATATTTTTCTGGATTGCCCGCCCGGTGTTTCTTTGATATCGGAGAATATACTCAATGCCGCCGATCGCATCATCGTGCCGACAATCCCGACAACGTTGTCTTTGCGCACGCTGGATCAGATAAGCGACTTCTGTGAGAAAATAGGCGTTGCCCGTTCAAAAATTCTGGCGTTTTATTCCATGGTCGATAATCGCAAAAAATTGCATAGACAGATTGTCGAAAATCCGCCGGCGGATGTGCCGCTGTTGAGAACCTGTATTCCTTATGCAAGCAATGTTGAATTGATGGGAATTCATCGCCAGCCGGTAGCTGTATTTGCGAAAAACAGCAAGGCAAGTCAGGCTTATCAGGCGCTCTGGAACGAAATCATGAGTCTGTAGCCGCCCGAACAAAATACAGGAGAAATATTTTGTCACATGTACTCTATTTGCTGCGGCACGCAAAGTCAGATTGGAAACATGAAGCTGCCAGCGATTTCGAACGTCCGCTATCCAAACGTGGACAGACTGATGCACCCAGAATGGCTGTTTGGCTGACCAAACAGGAAGACAGGCCCACGGCGATGATTACCTCACCCGCCTTGCGTGCCTATCAAACCGCGATGATATTTGCGGAAGCTTTGAATATTCCTGCCAAAAAAATTCGAGTCGATAGTCAGATTTATGAAGCCGGCCCGGATACTCTACTCGAAGTGATTAGCGCAATTCCGGAACAAGCGCAGTCTGTGCTGCTGGTTGGCCACAATCCGGGACTTGATTATCTATTGCAGACGTTGTGTCGGGAAGTAAAACCAGGGATCGACGGGAAGCTCATGACGACTTGTGCTGTTGCAAAAATTGTCTTTGACGGACGGTGGCGGGATATCGCTGATCAACGATGCAGACTGCACAGCCTGTTCCGTCCGAAAGAGATCACCTAGTCCAGGTTTTATTGCTGCTTTTTAAAGGCAGCTGCAACATTGTACATACCGACTTTTCGGTCTGCCGTGGTTGTGGATGCATGACACGCCATCTTCTCAGAGACTTTTGCAAAGGGGGGCTCATTCAGATCGAGAATCACGCATTCATTGCGTCTCTTGTGATCACCGTTTTTATGCACCGAACATGAGCAAGGCAGTGCCACCAAGGCACTGCCTGTAAGATTTCATTCTGAATCCATCCAAAATAGCGGGTGGAAATCCTGTTTTTTCATCCGTTAATTCCGAATCTTCAGATTGATAATGGCGCTGAATTGTTTGGAGTCGTGATGGCAGAAGATAGTGATTTAGAACGAACGGAACAGGCGACGCCTCAGCGCATACAGAAAGCTCGGGAGGAGGGGCAGGTTGCCCGGTCGCAGGAATTAACGACGTTCATTCTGCTGCTCACTGCAGCTGCGGGCATGGTTTTCATGGGCAACCATCTGATGAATGATTTGCTGGCCATTATGCGTGAAGGTATGCATGTGGAGCGGGAACTCGCGTTTCGGCCTGATCTGATGTTCAATCGACTGAGTGAATTGGCTTTTGAGGGACTCTTGGCCTTGGTTCCCTTATTGATCGTGCTGATGATTACAGCATTTTTCGCACCCATGCTGCTCAGTGGCTGGTTGATCAGCAGTAAGGCGCTGATACCTGATTTTAAGCGACTTAATCCAGTCACTGGATTTGGGAGGATTTTTTCAGTACATGGATTGACGGAACTGCTGAAAGCGATAGCCAAGACGATTGTTGTCGGCAGTGTGGCGACGCTGGTTGTCTGGAGTAATACGGAATCTGTTCTATCGCTGATCGCAATACCCGTTGATTCGGGGATCACACGTGCGGGCGAATTACTGATTCTGAGTTTTTTGTTTATTGTTGCCGCAATGATTTTTATTGTAGCTCTTGACGTGCCTTTTCAAATCTGGAATCACGCTAAGCAATTGCGCATGACCAAAGAAGAGATTCGCAAGGAAGCCAAGGAAAGCGAGGGTGATCCTTTGGTAAAAGGTCGTATCCGCAGTTTGCAGCGCGAAGCGGCCCGTCGCCGCATGATGTCGGCGATACCCGAGGCGGATGTTATCGTGACCAATCCTACGCATTATGCCGTGGCACTTCGATACAAGGGCGGTACGATGCGCGCTCCGGTTGTTGTCGCTAAAGGTGTGCACTTGCTGGCCGCGCGGATACGCGAGCTGGGTGATGAGCATCGTATTCCCATTCTCGAAGCGCCGGCACTTGCACGCGCTCTTTATCACCATACCGATCTGGATCAGGAAATACCCGAAAAACTTTATACAGCAGTCGCGGAAGTACTGGCTTATGTATATCAGCTCAGGCGTTATCAGAATTATGGAGGGGAAATACCAGAGCCGATTGGCGCTATTCAGGTTCCCCGGGAATTGGAAGTTCCTGCGGCTGATTGAGTGAGAACCGGAGAATAAAACAGGATTTCAGGCATTCATTCAACGATGAAACTTTAAAAATTGCTGTAACTTGATGCGTATGAACAACACAATGACATTATCCGGTTTTATGACTGGGAGCAATCTTAAAACACTGGCGGGGCCGATATTGATCATCATGATTCTCGGCATGATGGTGCTTCCTTTGCCGCCGTTTATTCTGGATGTTTTATTTACCTTCAATATTGCGCTGGCCATTATTGTTTTAATGGTTAGTCTTTACACCAAAAACCCGCTGGAATTTGCGGTTTTTCCGACAGTATTGCTTATTACGACACTGTTGCGATTATCTTTAAATGTTGCTTCAACGCGAGTTGTTTTATTGGAAGGACATACTGGACCTGATGCGGCTGGAAAGGTGATTGAGGCATTTGGTCATTTTCTGGTTGGCGGGAATTATGCCGTGGGTTTGGTGGTTTTCATTATATTGGTTGTTATTAATTTTGTCGTGATTACCAAGGGTGCGGGGCGTATTGCCGAAGTTAGCGCGCGTTTTACCCTGGATGCGATGCCCGGGAAACAAATGGCGATTGACGCGGATCTGAATGCCGGTCTGATCGGTGAAGAAGAAGCCAGGAATCGCCGTACTGCGATTTCCAGAGAGGCTGATTTTTTTGGATCAATGGATGGCGCCAGCAAGTTTGTGCGTGGAGACGCAATTGCTGGTGTACTGGTCATGTTGATCACGATTATTGGCGGCCTGATCGTGGGCATGTTGCAGCATGATCTCGATTTGGATACTGCTGCGCGTAACTATACGTTATTGACGATCGGCGATGGTCTGGTTGCTCAGATTCCGGCGCTGGTTATCTCTACTGCCGCCGGTCTGGTAGTCAGCCGTGTGACAACTGAAGAAGATCTTGGTGAACAGGTTCTTGGACAGTTGTTCAATCAACCGCAGGTGCTGGTTATAACGGCGGGTATTCTGGGCGTTATGGGATTGGTTCCAGGTATGCCGCATTTCGTATTTCTGCTGCTGGCGTTTGTGCTCGGTGGCGGTGCTTATCTCATGAAGAAGAATGCATTGACCAGAGTGGAAAAACAGGTTGCGGCAAATACCGCGGCGCCGGTTGTGGAACAGCAGGACGCCAGCTGGAACGACGTGCTTCCAATTGATACACTGGGCTTGGAGGTTGGATACCGGCTGATTCCGCTGGTCGACAAAGCGCAACAGGGTGATCTGCTCAAGCGCATTAATGGTATACGACGCAAATTTGCTCAGGAAATCGGCTTTCTGCCACCGGTTGTGCATATTCGTGACAATCTGGAACTGCGTCCCAATGCTTATCAAATTACCTTGAAAGGTTCTGTGATTGGCAAAGGCGAGTCGTATAACGGCATGTATCTGGCGATAAATCCGGGCAGGGTGACCATGACGCTGCCCGGCACGCCAACAAGCGATCCGGCTTTTGGTTTGCCGGCGGTGTGGATCGAAGCTTCGCTCAGGGAATCAGCGCAAAGCAACGGCTATACAGTGGTCGATGCGAGCACCGTGGTGACGACGCATATCAATCATCTCATTCATATGCACACAGCTGAATTGCTGGGTCGGCAGGAATTGCAGTTGCTACTGGATCATCTTAACGCCAAATCACCCAAACTGATTGAGGATTTGATACCCAAGCTGCTGCCGCTGGCGGCGCTGCAAAAGATTCTTCAAAACCTGCTGAGTGAAAATGTTCATATCCGGGATATGCGCACGATTGTTGATGTGCTGATAGAGTATGCCGGCTCGACACAGGATACTGCGCAACTGACGGCATTTGTGCGCATCGCTTTGGGGCGCGCCATTGTGGAGCAGTATTTTCCGGCGGGTAACGAGCTTCAGGCTATAGGGTTGCACCACGAACTGGAAAATATCCTGATGCAGGTTGTGCAAAGTGGCGGGCAGGAAGGCGGCGGTATAGAGCCTGGGCTTGCAAATATGCTGTTGAAGGAAGCTGCGGTGGCTGCTAAACATCAGGAAACCCTTGGGCTGCCGGCTGTGCTGCTGGTTCCTGGTCCAATTCGCAGTCTGCTGGCACAATTTTTACGTCGTGCTGTGCCTCAACTCAGAGTACTTTCGCATACCGAGATTCCTGAATCGCGGAAAATCATAATCACTTCCATTCTTGGAGGTAAACAGTGAAAGTAAGACGTTATGTCGCAGCCACATCGCGAGAAGCAATGCGCAAGGTTAAAAGTGATCTGGGCGCTGATGCTGTCATTTTATCCAATCGAAAAATTTCGGGCGGTGTGGAAATAATGGCTCTGGCTGACTCGGAGATGACAAGCCTGGTCGGCACGCATCAGCCAGATCAATCCAGGGAAAAAAACGGATACCCGCAAGAATTGCCGCCACCTGAACTGGTTGCTGCACATTCTCCTTCCACTGACAGATCATCTGGATTTGCCTTTGACGCCCATACTGTACAGTCAGGCGCAGGGAAACCACCAGACAGGCAACCCTCTATCGGTAGTCCGCTGCCAGAAAGCATTCCGGAGAATATCGTAACCGAGGATTTTGTGCGCAGTCTTATGAGTGAGATTCATACCATGAGAAGCACACTTGAGGAACAGCTTGCGGCAGTGGCATGGGGTAACGCGACGCAGCGCAGACCGGAAAAAATGAAAATGCTCGGTACGCTGCTGAATGCAGGATTCAGTCCGCTTTTGTCACGCCGGCTGGTTGATAAATTATCCGAGGGTTTGACTTATATGCAAAGCCTCAAGCAGGCGCTGTCGGCGCTGGAGTTCAATCTGCAAACTGCTGTCAGTGATGAGATGATTCAGAGAGGGGGCATATATACTTTGCTTGGCGCAACCGGAGTCGGTAAAACAACAACGATTGCAAAAATCGCGGCACGCAGCGTTATCAGGCACGGCGCAGATAAAGTGGCTTTGTTGACGACGGACAGCTATCGCATCGGAGGACATGAGCAACTGCGTATATATGGCCGTTTGCTCGGACTGTCTGTCAGAAATATTCAGGACGCGGATGATCTGCAGCTGACTCTATCTGAATTAAAAAACAAGCATATCGTATTGATCGATACGATAGGTATGAGTCATCGTGACCAGATGGTGGCAGAGCAAATCGCGATGTTTAATCGTGCTGGCACAGGCATTAAAAAAATTCTGGTCATGAGTGCTACATCAAGCGGTAGCACATTGGATGAAATCATTTCAGCTTACAGTAAATATGGCATTCATGGCTGCATTATTACCAAGCTTGATGAAACTGCGAGCTTGGGTGCGGCGCTGGATGCGGTTATCCGTCGCAAGTTGATACTGCATTATGTTACCGATGGACAAAAAGTACCTGAAGATATTCATCCGGCAAATGGGCGATATCTGTTGCGGGAAATTTTTAAAACCAGGCCGGCTGAAACGGCTTTTACGTTACAGGATGCCGAATATGCTTTGGTGATGGCGAGAAGCGGTAACGCAGATGATATTGCGGGTCAAGTTTATGCCGGAGCCGGGAATGACTAAGTTTGTGTGTGATCAGGCTGAGGGTTTGCGCGGATTGATGGCGCACAGGATTAGTCCGGCGGCCCGTGTCGTCACGATTGCCGGCGGCATGAGAGGTATCGGCAAAACAACCATTGCAATCAATCTGGCTGCGGTCTGGGCGGAAAAGGGCAAGCGCGTATTATTGATTGATGAAAACCCCTGTCCTGACAACATCAGTGCCAGACTTGGATTGAAAATGCGTTTTGACCTGCTGCATGTCATTAATCAGGATAGAAGGCTGGATCAGGTCGTTTTGCATGGGTCTGAAAATATCTTTGTTTTGTCGGCGTTAAGAGGCATTCATGCCCTGTCAGGTTTAAGCGTGCTGGAGCAAAGCAGGCTTATCAAAAGCTTTAGCCGGTATGCCAAGTCGATTGATATCATTTTGGTTGATACGGCAATGGCAGGGGATACGCACGTCCTGCCGCTGAGTCTTGCTTCAGAGCAGGTGCTGATTGTTATTTCCGGTTCTGCCGCCTCCCTCACCGGGGCTTATGCATTGATAAAAATGATGAGCCAGAATTATGCAAGGCAGAGTTTTCTGATTTTTATCAATAAGGTTGAATCATCGCATACGGCTCATGCTGTATTTGAGAATTTCTCACACGTTGTGCGTCGATATCTTTCGGTTTCGCTCGAGATGGTGGGATACGCGCAATCGGATAGAAAAATAAATCAGGCCAACCACATGTGTCAGTCTGTAATTAACCTGTTTTCATCATCCCCGACCGCCGACCGGTTTAGGCAGTTCGCTGATAATGTGATGTTTTCTCCATACGTGGAACATTTTCAGGGCGAAACTGGCGAATTTATGCAGCGTTTGATTCACACAAGTCATCTGAGTATGACTAACTTTACGATTTAGCAACGATATGTATACAGCTACTGGAATTAAAGATAAAGAAGATTTTTTTGATGAGTTTACACCGCTGGTAAAGCGTATTGCTTATCACATGATGGCCAAACTTCCGGCCAGTGTTCAGGTGGATGACTTGATTCAGGCAGGAATGATCGGCTTGCTTGATGCGGTCACCCGTTACGAGGGCTCGTATGGCAGGCAGTTTGAAAGTTATGCTGCGCAACGTATCCGCGGTTCGATTCTGGACGAATTGCGCGAAGCGGATTGGTTGCCGCGCAGTATCCGCAAAAAGATGCGGCAGATTGAGCTGGCGGTTACCAAACTCGAACAGTTGAACGGCTGCGCGCCAGGTGAGCAGGAACTTGCGGATGAGCTACAGATTTCGCTTGATGAATATCATTCAACGCTGCAAAGCGCGCGCGGCGCACAGTTAATTTACTATGAAGATTTTCAACAGGAGGACGAGGAGCCTTTTCTGGATCGTTTAATGGTTGATAACGGCGGTAATCCGCTGGATAGGCTGGTTGATGAAAGTCTCAGAAAATCATTGGTGGATGCGATCGAAAATCTGCCGCCGCGTGAAAAACTGGTTATGGGGATGCACTATGAGCAGGAGATGAACCTGCGTGAAATCGGGGAAGTGCTCGGCGTAAGCGAGTCCCGCGTTTGTCAGTTGCATACGCAGGCCATAGCGCGTTTGCGCAGCCGTTTAAGAAATCCTTGACAAGCCAAAGAGTCGATGATCGGACAGTGTGTCATTTTTTAGACGATGCTGAAATATTGTAATGATCGGAAAAACAAGAATCGACATTAGCAGTGTCCTCGGAATTGCCGTGGCATTTGTAGCAATTATGGGCGGGCAGATGCTTGAGGGCGGCCATATCGGCGCGTTAATGCAGTTTGCGGCTTTCGTGATCGTGGCGGGTGGTACTGTGGGTGCTGTTCTGCTGCAAAGTCCAGTTAAGATTCTGATTAATGGAATAAAAATATCAAAATGGGTTTTTTATCCGCCTGTGAGGCCGTATCAAATATTGATTAAGCAGTTGGTCGGCTGGGCGTATCTGTCAAAGAGAGAAGGCTTCTTGGTGTTGGAAGCACATGCTGACAAAGTTGCTGATCCGTTGACAAAAAAAGGATTGCAATTGATCGCTGATGGCAGTAAACCGGAAAAGTTGCGCGAGATACTTGAAATAGGCGTTGAAACCGAGGTTTCTTTTCAGCGTCAGTCGGCAAGAATATGGGAAGCAGCAGGTGGCTATGCGCCGACTATCGGCATTCTCGGCGCAGTACTCGGATTGATTCATGTTATGGAGAACTTGTCCGATCCAAATCTTTTGGGTCATGGTATCGCCGTGGCATTTGTCGCCACTATTTATGGTGTTGGATTGGCGAATCTGGTGTTTCTGCCTGTCGCCAGCAAACTTAAGACCGTCATCAATGAACAACTTGTACTGCGTGAAGCACTGGTTGACGGATTGGTCGCGATAGCCAATGGAGAAAATCCAAGAGAAATCGAGAGTCGGTTGATGAGTTACTTTGCCGAACACTGATTAAATTATTTCAGAACATGGTTATGAGAAAAATTATTAAGGAAGATGATACGCATGAAAATCATGAGCGCTGGCTGGTTTCCTATGCGGACTTCATAACTTTGTTGTTCGCGTTTTTTGTAGTCATGTACGCCACATCTTCTCTGAACGAAGGAAAATACAAAGTCCTGAGTAATTCTCTGATAACTGCTTTCAAAAGCACTGCACCATACGTGGATGCTGGGCAGCCCCAAATTGTGCAATCAATCATCACGACCGAGCCTGATGGCGCGATGATTAAAGTCATGGAAAAAGAGAACGGACAAACCAAGCAGGCGCAACGTATAGAGCGAAGGGAAACGCTGCGATCAATGGCAAAAGATATTCTTCATGCACTGGAGCCGTTGATCAATGACGGCAGCGTAACGGTGACACAAAGTGCAATTGGCATTACGGTTGAAATCAACGCCAGCGTCCTGTTTTCACCTGGCGAAGCATCTCTGGCGGAAAACTCAATCGAGGCGCTGCGTACTGTAGCCAGAGTCATTCAGGGACATGACCACGAAATTCATGTCGAGGGTCACACGGATAATATACCTATTCATACGATTCATTTTCCCTCGAACTGGGAATTGTCGACAGCACGGGCCAGCAGCGTGATTCGGCTGTTTATTGAAGATGGCGTGGATGCCGCCAGGTTGACTGCTGTCGGTTATGGCGAAAACAGACCGGTGGACAGTAACGAAACGAGTGAGGGCAGAAAACGAAATCGCAGAGTTTCCATCATGATTCTGGCGAATGATGCTGATCCTGGCCAAGAAATCCCTATTATGCCGGATTGATCCAAAAGTGACCGGATAGGCGCATGATTGCGGCGTATTAATGCGTTCTGTGCACCTTGCGTTTCATTCAGTTTTGGTTGAATCTTCCTTAATGTAAAACGCGAGGCGCTGTCAAAATAAACTCGGGAATCGGAACGTCAAAATGAACACCATCTTCGGCTGCCATTTGATAGCTGCCCTTCATGGAACCGACCGATGCTGAAATGACAGTGCCGCTGGTGTATTCGAATGTATCCCCTGGCTTGAGTACAGGTTGTTCGCCGACAACACCCAGTCCGCGCACTTCATGTACTGATCCATCGCCATTGGTGATAATCCAGTGCCGACTGATCAGTTGCGAAGCAACCGTACCTTTGTTGGCTATGGTAATGGTATAGGCGAATACATGCTGGTCATTTTCCGCATCCGATTGGTCGGGTAAATAGACTGTTCGCACGCTGACATCAATTTCATATTTGTTATCTGACATAAATCTTATTCCACACTATTTTTTGGATTGTATCAAGAACAAAATACGGTAATTTCTAAAACAATTTACTTCTCATTAACGTGCGAGCCCATTTGCGGGTAAAATAACGCATTTGATAATCTGAGAGGTTTTGTATGTACCGTATAGCACCCAGTATTTTGTCAGCCAATTTTGCCAAGCTTGGCGAAGAAATCACCAATGTTATCGACTCAGGCGCCGACATCATACACTTTGACGTGATGGACAATCATTATGTTCCGAATCTGACGATAGGGCCGCTGGTATGCGAGGCGATACGTCCGCTGACTGACGCGATGATCGATGTACACCTGATGGTCGAGCCGGTGGACCGGATTGTTCCCGATTTCGCCAAGGCAGGCGCGAATATTATATCGTTCCACCCGGAGGCATCCAGGCATATCGATCGCACCATTGGACTCATCAAAGATCAGGGTTGTCTGGCTGGCCTGGTTTTCAATCCTGCCACGCCACTGCATTATCTTGATCACGTACTGGATAAGCTGGATTTGATTCTCATTATGTCGGTGAATCCTGGGTTTGGCGGGCAGGCGTTTATTCCGGAAGCGTTGAGTAAACTCAGAGCCGTTCGCAAGCGTATCGATGAAAGCGGCAGAACGATCATGCTGGAAATTGATGGTGGCGTTAAAGTGGATAATATTGCAGAAATTGCACGCGCAGGCGCTGACACTTTTGTGGCAGGATCAGCAATCTATAGCGCAGGAAAAGACAGTGATCCGCATCGTTATGACACTATTGTTTCAGCGCTGCGTGCAGAATTGGGCAAAGTATAAATTTTAATAATAAATTCTAATAAACATGTCTGTAGGACATGTCTTTTTGTGATATGAATCAACACATTTTTTCCTATGCCAGCAGTACTGTCGAAAAGCCGGTTTTTCCTCTGACGGTCAAAGTCGTTATGATCGATCTGGACGGCACTTTGCTGGATACTGCTGAAGATCTTGCGCTGGCGGCTAATTTGATGCTTCGCGAACTGGGTAAGCCGGAACGGTCGGTTGAAACGATTAAATCCTATATCGGGAAGGGTATTCAGAGACTCGTCAAGCGCGCCTTGACGGGTGATTTAAATGGCGAACCCGAACCGGATTTACTGGAAAATGCGCTGCGCATCTATAAGAAAAATTATGCCGAGAATGTTCACGTCAAAACCAGGCCTTTTCCGGGCGTCAAGGAGGGCGTTGAACGTTTGAAACAGGCTGGTTTTCACCTGGCCTGCATTACGAATAAATCGGAGATCTTCACGTTGCCGCTGCTCAAATCAACCGGATTCCATGACTATTTTGAAGTCATCCTGTCCGGCGATAATTTACCGAAAAGCAAGCCCGATCCGATGCCGCTGATGCATATCTGCAAACATTTCAATGTACAACCGCACGAGGCGATCCTGTTCGGTGATTCGTTAAACGATGCGACTGCGGCGCGCGCAGCGGGCTGTCATATTTTTTGTGTGCCTTATGGCTACAACGAAGGTCGTGATGTGCATGAGCTGGACTGCGATGCAATTGTGCCCACTCTTGTGGAAGCCGCTCAATTAATCGTCAAAGCGCCTTGATCCTGTATGTTGCTGCTATTTGAACCGACGTGTTTGATAACTCAGTCTGAATTCGTGTTTCCGCTAGTGCTATCCCTATCCCTGGAAGTATCCAATGACTGAAGATGAGTTTAATCAACTTGCAGAGAAAGGTTATAACCGGATTCCGGTTGTACTGGAAACTTTTGCGGATTTGGACACGCCGCTTTCAATTTATCTGAAACTGGCCAATCAACCTTATACTTATCTGCTGGAATCGGTGCAGGACGGTTCGCACTTTGGTCGTTACTCGTTTGTCGGGCTGCCCGCAACTTCGCGTATCGAAGCGCGCGGCAATCATGTCACACTGGTGAATAAAAACTGTGTCGAGGAGAAGACAGTAGGTGATACGCTGGCCTGTATCAGTGATTACCTGTCGAATTTCAACGCCGCGCCAGTCAGAGAATTGCCTTGCGGCGGTCTGGTCGGCTATTTTTCATATGACACCGTGCGATATATTGAGCATAAGCTGATTGGTCACGCCAGACCGGATACACTCAACACACCGGATGTGCTGTTGCTGCTTTCGGAAGAAATTGCCGTGGTGGACAGTTTGTCCGGAAAGCTGTATCTGGTGGTTTATGTCGACCCAGGTATCGAAAATGCCTATCAGACAGCCAGAAAGCGGTTGCAGGCATTGCTGGCAAAATTACGTCAACCGATTGAAATTCCGGTTGAACAGGCGGTCAGTCAGGAACCGGCTGTTTCCGAGTTTCAGGAAGGCGAGTTTATTGCCGCTGTCAAACGTGCCAAGCAATACATCTACGACGGCGATATTATGCAGGTCGTCCTGTCACAGCGCACCAGCAAACCGTATCATGCGTCAACACTGGCGCTGTATCGCGCGCTCAGGAGCCTCAATCCATCACCGTACATGTTTTATTATCATTTTGATGATTTTTATGTCGTCGGCGCATCACCCGAGATTCTGGTGCGTCTGAAAAGCGATACCGTTACAGTCAGGCCTATAGCGGGAACGCGCCCACGCGGCAACAACCCGGTGCAGGATGCCGAATTTGCCGCAGATTTGCTGGCGGATCCCAAAGAGCTGGCGGAGCATGTCATGTTGATGGATCTCGGACGTAACGACGTGGGCCGTGTCGCGCAGATCGGTAGCGTTAAAGTGACCGAGCACATGAGAATAGAAAACTATTCGCATGTGATGCATATCGTCTCCAATGTGGAAGGTAAACTGAAAGACGGAATGAATGCCATGGATGTGCTGCGCGCCACCTTTCCCGCGGGTACGGTCAGCGGAGCGCCCAAGGTTCGCGCGATGGAGATTATTGATGAACTCGAAGTGTCCAAGCGGGGTGTTTATGCCGGCGCGGTAGGTTATCTTGGATTTAATGGCGATATGGATCTGGCGATCGCAATCCGGACGGGTGTCATCAAGGACGGCACGCTTTATGTTCAGGCCGGTGCTGGCATAGTCGCCGACTCGGTTCCGGAAAATGAGTGGATAGAAACGCAGAATAAAGCCAAGGCGATAATGCGGGCGGCTGAAATGGCCGAAAAGGGACTGGATTATTCCTTCGATTAAGAAGATCACTCACATCGTGCCTGAAAAACCATCTGCGTTGCCGCTGGAGTGTTAGAAACAGACTCAAAATGTTCATTTATCAGATATAAGCTACCAGGTTATCGTAGTTTCCGTGCAGAAAGTCATCTTGTCACGATAACCTGTTTAATCTGTTAGATTCAGACGATCATATTTTTCCAGTTATTGCTGCGGCGGTTGTTCCGCAACATAAATTTCCACGCGGCGGTTCATTGCCCGGCCTGACGGTGTGTCGTTGGATGCTATCGGCGCATGCGAGCCGCGGCCGTCAATCTGAATACGTTGATAAGGAACGCCGCGCTGGGCAAGATAATCACGGGTGCTGGCCGCGCGGTTGACGGATAACGGATTGTTGATTGCGTCGCTGCCGGAGCTGTCGGTATGTCCGATGATGGTGACGAATGTGTTCGGATTTTGCTGCAGGCTTGTTGCGAAGCTGTCCAATATCGGGCGCATGCCGGATTTGATTTCCGCGCGCCCTGTATCAAATGTGATGTCACTCGGAATTTCGAGTTTCAGGCGATTGTCGGCGGTTTGAGAAACCTGTACGCCGGTGCCCGCTGTCACCGTTTCCATTTGTCTTTTCTGTTCTTCCATGCGTTGAGACCAGGCATACCCCGCTAAAGCACCTGCTGCGGTTCCTGCCGCCGCGCCAATCGCGGCGCCTTTGCCTTTACCGGCAAGTCCGCCGATCAATGCGCCTGCCGCTGCGCCGGTAAAAGCGCCTTGTGCTGTGCCGCGCTGTGTTTCCGACATGTTTGCACATCCGCTAAAAATGAGTCCAGTTGTAACGGCAATAATGATTTTGCGCTGCATATCAACCTCCGAGTGTTGTTTAAATATAAAGAAATCATCTTCAGATTAAACCTGAAAGCGCTAAGCCTAGCAAATTATCGGGAGGTTTGCTTGATTTCAAGGATTGATCGGTATAGCCTTTCGATTTTGCGGTCAAAAGAGGCAGGTTATGGGAAAAGATGTCATTTCATGCGAATTGCATGATTTTGTTGAAGTGGCGTGTATGTACGGTTACCAGTTGAAGCTGACATTGAAAAATGGTGAAGTGGTCGAAGGAAAAGCAGTCGATATCCTGTCGATAGATCAGCAGGAATTGCTCGATATTGATGATAATGGTGAAAAAAAACAGATCGACTTGATGACGCTGGCAAAAATGGAGATATTGACGCCGAGCGCAAAATTTTCTCAAGTCGTTTTCTGATAATGCCCGCTTTACTCAAGGCATACGATAATTTCAGTGAAACGTCTCATCACCTATGGATGGCTATTGCTGGCGCTGGTCTTGTTGATGAGCGGAGTGGCACTATTCGTTATCAATTATAAACCTGCATTACTGATACCAGCGATTGAACAGTGGGTTAAGTTGAACAGCCAGCGCTCACTGAAGATTAACGGGAATATACATTTCTCTTTTTCTGCCCATGCCAGTCTGTCTTTAAGCCAGCTGTCGCTCAGCGAATATCAGCAGGATGATGTATTTGCGTCTGTCGAGGTGGTGCGGATAACAGTTGCTCTTTTGCCATTGCTTAAAGGGCGGCTTGTCTTGGATCATGCGCATATTTCAGGTTTTCAAGCCAGGTTTGTCCGTTTTCAGGATGGTGCGATGAATATTGCCGACTTGCTGCAGGAAAGCGATGGCGCATTTTTCAGCGCGTTTGAGCTCGTGCGACTGGAAGTGGAGAACAGCAAGCTGAGTTTTCAGGATGACATGACGCACCAGTCACTTGATCTGGAAGCATTGCAATTGACTGCGATACAGGTTGCAACAGAGTCACTGCAGCAGATTAAAATGCAAAGCCAACTGATGTTCCATCATGAGCAAAGCGCGGACAGAAGTGGCTCGCACGTTGCGCAATTGCAGATCCGGCTTGAAGCTGAGGATGCGTTCTTTAATCAGGCAAGACTGATCAGCGGTCCGATTTTCTTATCTGTACAAACGCTGCCGGAGGATCATGACGCGGGAGCGGCTGAGCATATTTCGACTCGTGTGTCGATCGCCGGTTTGAAGGGAACTGGGGATGCACTGGCCAGTCCGCATGTGCATATGGCACTGGAGCTGCAACATAGTGGATATAGTATGAATGTCGCTCTGGATACCGCGTTTGAAGTCAGAATGCCGGGACTGGCAGGATCCTTGCCGGATCTGCAATTGGCGTTTGATTTTTTTCATCCAGACTATTTGAGCAAATCGGTTAATGGCTATTTCAAAGGGCATCTGGATTTTGACGGAATGACCGAGCAACTGCATATGGATTTGCAAGGACAAATTGATAGCAGCGCTGTGAAGACGACAATGCGGGTGCAGGATTTTGCGCGACAGACGCATGCATTCAAGATTGAAATCGACCGACTGGATCTCACAGCGCTGCTGCCGGATGGGCAATCGGAGTCCAGAGGCAAAGTATCGGATGTTCAGGCGGAAGGTGCAGCACTTCCTGATTTTTCAAAACTGGAGCAGCTGGGCTTGAATGGGTCGATTCAGATCGGATTGCTATCCATGGGTGATATTCACTTGTCGGACATGCAATTGATGCTGATGCCGGGAGAAAATGATTTTCTTATCGAGCAATCCGAGTAAACGGTTGTCAACATGTCCCTATTGGCTGAATTATTGATTGTCTGGCAAAGAAAACATGGTCGTCACCATTTGCCATGGCAGAACAGCACTAATCCTTATGCGATCTGGCTATCGGAGATTATGCTTCAGCAAACACAGGTGAATACAGTTATTCCATATTATCAGCGGTTTATTCAACGATTTCCAACGATAGACAAGCTCGCGCAGGCGTCGCTGGATGATGTGCTGGCGTTGTGGAGCGGCTTGGGGTATTACACACGAGCCCGCAATCTGCATCAAGCGGCGCTTTTGATCATGACAGAACATCAGGGCGTTTTTCCACAGACACGTGAAGCAATACAGCAATTACCGGGTATAGGACGTTCGACCGCGGCTGCGATTGCCGTATTTGCTTTCGGTCAGCGGGATGCCATTCTGGACGGTAACGTCAAGCGGGTCTTTGCGCGCTACTTTGGCGTGGCGGATTATCCCGGGGAAGCTGAAACACTGAAAAAACTCTGGCGACTGGCCGAACAATCCCTGCCCGGCGGCGATGATTCCGCCGGTATCAGAGCCTATACGCAGGGACTGATGGATCTTGGCGCGTTACTGTGCATTCGCCGGAATCCTGTCTGCGGATGCTGCCCATTGCAGCACACATGCGTGGCGTATCAGGAAAAACGCGTTGCGTTACTACCTGCGCCCAGGCCTAAAAAATGTTTGCCCGAAAAACAGACTGTTTTCATGATTTACCGGGCGAAGCAGAAGCTTTTGCTGGAAAAGCGTCCTGACCAGGGTATCTGGGGCGGCTTATGGTGTTTTCCGGAAAATACCGTGGATCAGGATCGATTGAAGGCGGAAAGTGGCGCGCCTGGTGTTGAATTGCCGCAGTTGATGCATACCTTCACACATTTCAGATTATGGATACATCCCCAATTGGTTGAAGTGAAAGCGGAAATGGGCAGTACTGGAAAAATGACTGCCTGGGTCGCGCCGGAAGAAGCGTTGGATCTGGCGATTCCGGCACCGGTAAGAAAACTGATTGTGCAGCATTTTCTCAATGACTCGAATTGAATAGCGCATGGAAAACTGGCAGGCATGGCGTAAACAGCAGCGCGAACGATTAATCGCCGGCCGAATGGCAGTGCCCGCACTACAGCACCGGCAATGGAGCAGCGCTATCTCTGATTTTTTGCGGCGGGAATTTTCCGCTTTGCAGACAATGAAGATCGGTTTGTACTGGCCGTTTCGCGGCGAGTATGATCCTAGGGAGGCGGTGCGTTATTTCTGGGAGTCCGGTGCGATGCTGGCGTTGCCCGAGGTCGTTGACCGGCATAAACCGCTTTCTTTCCGCGAATGGTGGCCAGATGCGCCGATGAAAACAGGTGCATACAATATTCCGGTGCCACAAAGCACACAACGCGTTGAGCCTGATGTTTTAATCATTCCCATGGTCGGTTTCGATCAAAAGGGTTATCGTCTGGGCTATGGCAGCGGTTATTTTGACCGCACTCTGGCTGCGTATTCGGTCTGTCCGCTGACAATCGGCGTGGCATTTGAAATGCAGCGAGTGGAAAATGTACATCCGCAGCAGCATGATATTGCATTGCAGTATGTCATTACCGAAGCGGGTGTATTTAAGGGGCGTCTTTAGAAATTAGATAAAAACCAGAGAATCCTCGATTTGCATGGTGAGGAATCTCTGGTCGGACAAGCCGATTGTCAGCGTCTGAGATTAATCATCGTCATCAGATGATTCCGATTCGTGGGTATCCTCATCATGGTCGTCATCGTTGTCCGCCGCTTCGGCAGGCGCATTTTGTGAAGCCAGCGAATCGAAGCGGGCCACATGCGTATCTTTTTCAAGACTTGTCGCAACGAGTACGGAAACAGTTGTTTCGGGTGTGATTTTAAAATCCCCGGATCCTCTCATAAGATTGCCGAAGACGGGTACAAGGTCAACGCGGACCTGGTTTCCATCGTCATTGGAAATATTGGCCCTGGCTGAGCCGCCCTTGGTCTGAATTTTGTTCCGGTTATTCTGATCGGTTACGTACAGCTGTAATTCGCCATCCTTTGCCACCAGCTCCAAATGGTATGGCCCCACAGCGCGCACCTGTCCACCATGGATGCCGGTTTGATCACTTCCTGATACTGCCAGATTGGGTAGCGCAATCAACAATCCTGATAAAACAAGTACGGAAAGTACATATCTCATTGTTATTCCTCCTCAATAAAAAATTTAGCTGACTAATGAAGATGTCAGGAAAAAATAATGTTATTTAAAAACCAAAATCCGCAGTTTTTATAAAACTGTAAAATAACCATATCATACATATGGATTATTCACCAGTTAGTTGTGAATTGAATTTTATAGGAGGCAAATCGGCTGGTTATTTTCATAAAGAATCAGTTGTCTTTTATCATGTGCCTGCAACTGAGCTTGAAGTGTTTATTTTCATGAAGTTCAGCGTTCGAGCCGCAGCTTGACTCTACCGATGAATTGACATTACCAGAAGAGGCGATTGCCAATTGTTCGGAACAACGAGTCCTCGCTTTGAAACAGCGAGTAGGCGTTGATATTCATCTCGTCAAGCTCCTGGAGGGCGCAAGTGGCCTCGCTTGCGGGCACAACAAACCTGATCAATCTATCCTGTGATTCGCTACCGGTGGAAAATACATCCTCATGACAGAGGTTGCTCGGAACGATTCTTTGATTTGTGTTTTGAGTTGCGCGCTTTGCGCTTTGAGTTCATGCCATGTGGCAACGTGTTTGATGTGCATCGGTTGCGTGATGTCTAACTAACTTATTGATCGAGTTGTCTGTAATCATATCAAACTAATTTAGATGCACAAGCACGACAAGCACACAAAGCAAGGTTAGGAGACAGCAGCCGTGATCGCTCCAGAATCAGGAATTCCCTTTCCATGGTCTTTTGCAGTATTTCAGTCGCAAAAACTTCATTCCTGACCAATTCTCTGAGAAATAGCGATGCCGGTTCGCATTGTGAAGATGTTCAGCCGAATCGCTGCAACCCAAGTCCATTAAGTATATAATACACAGTTATTTTTGGCTGGTGCGGTTAGGGATGTTTGTTTAGCTCCCGGCTGACATTAACCGGCATCAAAAACTGAAAAACCGATTCATAATTCTTAGTCCAACGATACAGCCAGCATGCGGCCAATTACAAAATCCAGCAAACTTGCCAATGTGTGTTACGACATTCGCGGCCCGGTGCTCGAGCGCGCGCGCCGTATGGAGGAAGAAGGACATCACATCATCAAGCTCAATATCGGCAATCCGGCGACGTTCGGGTTTGATGTGCCGGAGGAGATACTGCAGGATGTGATTCACAATCTGTCGGAAGCGTCGGGGTATTGTGATTCGAAAGGATTGTTCGCGGCGCGCAAGGCGATCATGCATTACACGCAGGAAAAACAGATCGCCGATGTTCAGCTCGATGATATTTTCATCGGCAACGGTGTTTCCGAACTGGTTGTTCTGACGATGCAGGCTTTACTCGACAATGGCGATGAGGTGCTCATTCCGATGCCGGATTATCCGCTTTGGACGGCGGCGGTTGTGTTGTCCGGCGGCATTGCAAGGCATTATATCTGTGACGAGCAGTCGGACTGGCTGCCGGACTTGAGCGATATCCGTGCCAAAATCAATCCCCGAACGCGCGCGATTGTCATTATCAATCCCAATAATCCCACCGGCGCGCTTTATCCGAAGGAATTGCTGCTTGAACTGATCGAGATTGCGCGTGAGCATCAGTTGATTGTTTATGCCGATGAAATTTACGACAAAATTCTCTACGACGACGCGCGGCATGTATCAGTCGCGTCGCTGGCGGATGATGTGCTGTTTGTGACTTTTAATGGTTTGTCGAAAAATTACCGAGCGGCCGGTTTCCGTTCCGGTTGGGCGGTCGTTTCGGGCGAGAAGAGTCACGCAGTGGACTATATTGCCGGTTTGAATATGCTGGCTTCAATGCGACTGTGCGCCAACGTACCTTCCCAGTTTGGCATACAGACGGCGCTGGGCGGTTACCAGAGTATTTATGACCTGACGTTGCCGACCGGACGTCTCAAGCGGCAGCGTGATGTCGCCTGGGAATTGCTGACAGCCATTCCCGGGGTGACCTGCTATAAGCCGCGCGCCGCCTTGTATCTTTTTCCCAGGCTGGACCCGAAAATTTATCCTGTCATCGATGATCAGCAGTTTGTGCTGGATTTGCTGCTGGAAGAGAAAGTGCTGCTGGTACAGGGCAGTGGATTTAACTGGATGAATCCGGATCATTTTCGCGTAGTTTTTCTGCCCAATACGGACGATCTGACCGAGGCGGTAAACCGTATCGCGCATTATCTGCAACGCTATCGCAAGCGGCATTCAACCTGATTGCCTGATATTTTTTTGCGTATTCTTTTTATTTTTGAAATTGTTTATCCAATAAAAACTGAAGAACTAACTATGAAACCCATAAAAGTTGGCTTGCTTGGTATTGGCACTGTTGGCGGCGGTACGTACACGGTGCTCAAACGAAACCAGGACGAAATCATCCGCCGTTCCGGCCGTGGTATTGTCGTCACCATGATTGCCGATCGCGATCTGGCCAGGGCGAACGGTTTTGCCGACAGCGGCGTGACTGTGACCGATAATGCGCTGGATGTTGTCACGCATCCGGAGATTGATGTTGTCGTTGAACTGATCGGCGGAACAACAACTGCGAAAGATCTGGTGCTGGAAGCGATTGCCCAGGGCAAGCATGTTGTCACAGCCAACAAGGCTTTGCTGGCAAACCATGGCACTGAAATTTTTTCGGTGGCGCGTGCAAAAGGCGTCATGGTGGCTTTTGAAGCGGCCGTTGCCGGCGGGATTCCGATCATCAAAGCGCTGCGTGAAGGACTGACGGCCAACCGGATAGAATGGGTGGCGGGTATTATCAATGGTACCGCCAATTTTATTCTGTCGGAAATGCGCGAAAAATTGCTGCCGTTCGCGCCGGTGCTGGAGCAGGCGCAGAAGCTGGGATATGCCGAAGCAGATCCGACCTATGACATAGAAGGCATTGATGCGGCGCATAAAATAACAATCATGTCGGCGATTGCATTCGGCATTCCTGTCCAGTTTGACAAGGCCTATATTGAAGGCATTGCCAGACTGACGCAGGAAGACATCAGTTATGCCGAGAAATTGGGTTACCGCATCAAGCTGCTGGGCATTACCCGGCGAGTCGATAAGGGTATTGAGCTGCGCGTGCATCCGGCATTAATACCGGAACGCCGCTTGCTGGCCAATGTGGAAGGCGTGATGAATGCGGTTGTGGTCAAGGGCGATGCCGTTGGCGCGACGCTTTATTACGGCGCGGGCGCGGGCGCGGAGCCGACAGCCAGTGCGGTCATTGCCGATCTGGTGGATGTGGCACGCACGCAGACCGCTGATCCGGTGCATCGTGTTCCGGTACTTTCTTTTCAGCCCGATGCGTTAGCCGATATGCCGATATTGCCGATGGAAGAAGTTGAAGTGGCCTGTTATCTGCGTCTGCAGGTAATTGACAAGCCGGGTGTGCTTGCGGAGATCACGCGCGTGCTGGCCGATTTTAATATTTCGATCAGCGCAATGATACAGAAGGAGGCTGTCGATGAAGGCGGTTCAGTTAACATCATCATGCTGACGCATAAAAACCTTGAAAAAAACATGAATGCCGCGATTGCCAGAATTGAGGCTCTGCCCGTTGTGACCGGCCGGGTAGCACGGATCCGGATAGAAGAACTGAACGGCAATTGAGCGGTAACTGAGCAGTAAGCGTGCTTATATCCTGAAAATCATTAATAATCCATTATGCGCTATATTTCAACCCGTGGCGGGATGACGCCAAAGTCTTTTTCTGAAATCCTGTTAAGCGGCCTGTCGCCTGATGGCGGATTGGCGATTCCGCAGGCATATCCGCGGATCAGCAAGGAAGCATTAGCGGCATGGCGCAGTATGAGTTATCAGTCTCTGGCGTTTGAAATTCTTTCGCTGTTTATAGATGATATTCCCGCTGAGGATTTGCGTGCGATCATCGATCGTACGTATACCGCAGAGATTTTTGGCAGTGATGACATTACGCCGCTTAAAACACTCGAGCCCGGATTCCATATTCTGGCCTTGTCCAATGGACCGACGCTGGCTTTCAAAGATATCGCCATGCAGTTGCTCGGTAACTTGTTTGAATACACACTGGCCAAGACCGGAGAAGAACTCAATATTCTCGGTGCAACATCGGGTGACACCGGCTCCAGCGCGGAATACGCCATGCGCGGCAAAAAGGGAATTCGTGTCTTTATGCTGTCGCCGCATGGAAAAATGAGCCGTTTCCAGACCGCGCAGATGTTTTCGCTGCAGGATGAGAATATTTTCAACATAGCCATACGCGGTGTTTTTGATGACTGCCAGGATATCGTCAAGGCAGTCAGCAATGATCATTCATTCAAGCAGGCGCACCGTATTGGCACGGTCAATTCAATCAACTGGGCGCGTGTCGCCGCGCAGATTGTTTATTATTTCAAAGGTTATTTTGCGGCAACGCGATCCAATGATGAAGAAGTTGCTTTTGCAGTGCCGTCAGGCAATTTCGGTAATATCTGCGCCGGACATGTTGCACGTATGATGGGTCTGCCAATCCGGCAGCTTATCCTGGCGACGAACGAAAATGATGTGCTCGACGAATTTTTCAGAACAGGTGTTTACCGTCCGCGCGCAACCACTGAAACCAGGCATACCAGCAGTCCATCCATGGATATTTCCAAGGCTTCCAACTTCGAGCGCTTTATTTTCGATCTGGTAGACAGGGATGCTGCGAAGGTGACCGAGTTATGGGCCCGTGTAGACAAAGGCCAGGCTTTTGATTTGTCCGGAACGTCATTTTTTCAAAGAATCAAGAACTTCGGTTTTGTATCCGGCAGCAGCAATCATGACGAGCGTATCGTTACGATACGGGAAATTTATCAGAAATACCGCGTGCTGGTTGACACACATACGGCTGATGGGTTGAAAGTCGGATGTGCTTTACGCGAAAAAAATATTCCGCTCGTCTGCATGGAAACCGCGCAACCCGCCAAATTTTCTGAGAGCATACAGGAAGCTATCGGCCAGAAACCGCCCCGGCCTGCAGGCTATGAGAATCTGGAAGACTTGCCGCAACGATTTGTCGTCAAAGATGCTGACGTAGACGAGATAAAGACTTATATCGCTAAGCAGGCAAGCTGATTTCACTTCTTTTCGGTATTTTTTCGGGAGGTGTTGGCATTCTTTGCCGGTAGTGTGTTGGCGCTCTTCTTAAGCCGGAGTGTGAAATAACCGTAAAACTCATGAATTATCTTACTGGATAGAAAAGAATGAGAATACCGGAACGAGGTGGTTATAAAGTACGGCGCGGTAATGACAGAAAACAGGCGGGATCGGAAGCTTGTACCCAGAACGCGGAAGCGCCAGTGCGGAATGCACGGCTGTGGATAGCGGTAGTTCTGATTCTGGCGCTGATTCTGATAATACTGTCCCGCCATTACAATCTTCCGGATGTATTTCATGTTCCCGGTGAAATGCAATCATCCGGTGTTGGCGCACAGTCGGAAAGATGCCAGTTATTGCCGCCGCACGGATCTGCGCATGTCATTGACCCATCTGTGATGAGTCGCACCGATGTGCTGTATTCCGGCGTGCAGATCGACAATCAGCACGATCACCCATTGATCGCATTATTGTCCGACGCATCGAATTCGGTGCATTATTTTGCCATCTTGGTCGCGCCGGATGATGCGACGCATTTCAGTGCGCCTGTTGGACATTATGGCATGCAGGTCTTCGTAGGTTCCGCATGGTGCGATCTGGAGACCGGATTTTCTGATGGCGCGAAGATTACTGTTGATGGCGGGATTGTGGTGCAAGCAGGTAAAATAACAGCGCTTGAATTTTACGGTTCGGGAATTGATCCGGTTCAACTGGCGCTCGCTTATAGTGTTCACCGTCCGGTCCACCAGAGGGATATGCAGCGACCACTGGAGATTATCGGTGCGGGAGAAATCGAGTTGCTGCAGGCGAATAACGGTCATTATTTCAGCGCGGGAGCCATTAATGATACGCCCGTTCTTTTTCTGATCGATACCGGTGCGACATATGTTTCCGTTTCATCGAAAATTGCAGAGCGTGCAGGTATTCGCGAATGCCTCCCACACCATGTAATGACTGCAAACGGCGGCGTGGATGCCTGCATGGCAATTGTATCTGTAGTCACTTTCGGCGCATTTCAGCTGAATGATGTTGAAGTAGTTGTTTTGCCGGATATGTTTGAGGAAGCGCTTCTGGGAATGAATATTCTGCACCATTTTCGTATTGAGCAGGCAAATAAAATTATGCGGATTTCTCAACAGTAAGGTGGATGGATTGCTGAGTTTTCAGTGTTTTCAGCAATCCATGTTTTAACGCCACGGCATTATCGGAATGGTGGAAATACTGTTTTTGGGTGATCCTTCGATAATGCGGTCACTGTAGGTTAGATAAATCAGTACATTTCTTTTGGGATCATAAAAACGGACGACCTGCAGCGATTTGAAAAGCAGTGAAGTGCTTTTTTTAAAGACTTCGTCACCATCGGCTTTGCCGCTTTTGATATCTTCAGACAAGGTGATCGGTCCGACTTGACGACATGCAATCGATGCATCTGAAGTGTCTTCGGCAATGCCGACCACGCCGCTCACCCCTCCGGTTTTTGCGCGGCTGAGATAACAGGTGGCGCCTTTAATATCCGGATCATCAAATGCCTCGATGACTATTTTGTCGTTTGCGCCGAGCAGTTTGAATTTGGTCGATACGCTGCCAATGACTTCAGCGCTCAGCGATGCTGGAAAAAGTAAAAATAAAAGCAGCACACCGATAGCGGCATGCATAAAAAAACTATTTGTAGTGTTGGTAAGTAAAGTCATGTTGTGAATACTCCTTTGGCCGGTATGCTCTTTCTATATCAGCGAATTTGTCAGTTAAACGTTGTTGTGTGTTGGTAAGTTTTAATGATTATATCTTTTGTAATCTATCTGCATCCATCGCTAAATCGATACTCTTTCCCGACGGAATGAAACATTGATGCTTAAATATTCAAAGCAGGAAAAACGTATTCTTCAGGATTTACTATAACGTATAACGTTATTATTGTTCTAATATTTTCTCGCTAAGTAAATGTGCCTTAGACCTAGACCGTTTACAAGTGCTACTTAATTTCGATACATGTTTCTTATTTTTTAAATATTTGATAGAATTGGCACTAATTTTGATGGGCTATCTCGGCCCATTTTTTATTTGTATCGAGGCTATGGTGCTGGAAAATTTGCTGGAATTAACTCTTAATGGAATGGGTTACGAGTTGGTTGATGTTGAGCAATTATCCCACGGTAAGTTAATCAGGGTGTATGTGGACAAAGAGGGCGGTATTACCATAGATGATTGTGTCGCAATCAGCAATCATTTAAATCATCTGCTGGCTGTTGAGAATATCGATTATGATCGTCTTGAGGTTTCCTCGCCTGGGCAGGACAGACCACTGAAAAAAGAGCGTGATTTTCTCCGATTTATGGGAGAAACTGTTAAATTGAAACTGCGTGTTCCGCTTCTGGGGCAAAGGAATTTTATAGGAGTTTTGCGGGAAGTAAATGATGGCATTTTAATACTTGAAGTCGAAGGAAAATTGTTTGACCTGGATATGCACAATATTGGAAAAGCTCGACTGGTTCCAAAGTTGTAGGCAATTAAAAATTTGACTGGAGGGCTATGAGCCGCGAAATTTTATTGTTGGTTGATGCGCTGGCGCGTGAAAAGACTGTGGAAAAAGAGATTGTCTTTACAGCGCTGGAAATGGCATTATCTTCCGCGACAAAAAAACGATTTAATGAAGATGTTGAAGTGCGTGTTTCTATTGATAGAAAATCGGGCGATTATGAATCTTTTCGTCGCTGGTTGGTGGTCGCGGACGATGCAGTTGAGGAATCTTCTCGTCAAATCGCTCTCAGCGAAGCCATAAAATCAGATCCTGATATTCAGTTGGGTGCCTATAGTGAGTTGCCGCTTGAGCCTATTGAGTTTGGGCGCATAGGCGCACAGGCGGCGAAACAGGTGATTTTCCAGAAAATACGTGATGCGGAGCGGGAGCAGACATTAAATGATTTTCTCGAACGCGGTGAGTACATGGTTACAGGTACCATCAAGCGCATAGAGAGAGGCAGCGCTATTGTAGAGTCGGGCAAAATAGAAGCTGAACTGCCGCGCGATCAAATGATTCCAAAGGAGAATTTGCGCGTGGGTGATCGTGTGCGTGCGTATTTGTATAAAGTGGATCGTGCAGCCAGAGGGGCGCAACTAAAGTTGTCGCGTATTTCTCCTGATTTTCTGATGAAACTGTTTGAACTTGAAGTGCCTGAAATTGAGGAGGGCATTCTGGAGATCAAAGCGGCGGCCCGGGATCCAGGTTCGCGCGCCAAAATAGCTGTGAAGTCGAATGATCAGCGTGTCGATCCTATTGGTACCTGTGTGGGCATGCGCGGTTCCAGAGTGCAGGCGGTTATTAGTGAGCTGGCGGGGGAGCGTGTCGATATCATTTTATGGTCTGATGATCCGGCTACTTTCATCATTAATGCATTAGCTCCAGCAGAGATCAGTAGCATTATGGTTGATGAAGAAAGTCATAGTATGGACATTGTAGTGGACGAAGACAATCTTGCGCAGGCGATCGGACGTGGCGGACAAAATGTGCGGCTGGCATCAGAATTGACCGGCTGGGATCTTAACATCATGACTGAAGAAGAGTCACAATCCAAACATGAGGAAGAAGCTGAATTGATTCGGGTGCTATTTGTCGAGAAACTGGGCGTAGACGAAGAAATTGCTGATATCCTGACGCAGGAAGGTTTTGCTACGATTGAAGAGGTTGCCTATGTTCCATTGGATGAGATGCTCGAAATTGAATCATTAGATGAAGAAACTATCAGCGAAATACGTGAACGTGCACGTAATATATTATTGACAGATGCTATTGCCGATGAAGAGAAAGTTGAGAATGCTGCTGAGGACTTGCTTTCATTGGAGGGTATGGATTTTGATACGGTGCGAATGTTAGCGGCTAATGGTATCAACAGTCAGGCCGATTTGGCCGATTTGGCCGCTGATGATCTGGTGGAATTAACAGGTATGGATATTGAGCGTGCGAATAAATTGATCATGAAGGCACGTGAACCGTGGTTTGTGTAACTGGTTTCTTGTTTTATAGCGGATTGATGTGTTAGCGTTGTCTATTAATTACATATCAATGAATCTTTTTAATGAAGCAACTGTATTATTTGGTGTTGTGTTGTCACAGGGGTGTAAGGATTGTCAATGGCGCAAATGAGTGTGGAACAATTTGCTCATGAACTGGGCATAATGCCGTCGGTATTGCTGGAACAATTGCAAGCGGCAGGTGTTAAAAAGGTTTTTGCTGAGGATAATCTGACTGAGCAGGATAAAGCGCAGTTGCTTGATTATCTCCGAAAAACACATGGAGCTAAACAAACAAAAGATAAAATCACACTTACGCGGCGGCAAACATCTGAAATTCGAAAATCGGATAGTATGGGAAGGGCACGTACAATTCAGGTGGTCAGGAAAAGACGTATCCTCACTAAATCGCCATTTGAGAATGAAGCCGGTGAGCAGTTTGCTGAGGCCGAAGAGGCAGGGAAGTTACGTAAAATTGAACCCGTGGTTGATGCGGGAGAGCTGGCTTTACGTGAAGCTGAAGCAAGGAAGCAGGCTGAGTTAATCGCGCGCCAGGCGGCGGAGATCCAGCGCAAAAAACTGAAAAAAGTTGAAACGTTAACTGAATCTACTGAAGATGCAGAGATTCAGAAAGAAAAAGCTGGTGTTGACGCCGCGATAACCCCGGATGCAGCTGTCCGACAGGCTGACGATGATCAGATCACAGCAGTAATGCATGAAAAAAGCGATAAAGCTCTGCATCAAGAAGTTATCGAAGTCCAGCGGCAAGAGCAGACTAACACTGCGGATGGACGGATAATTGAGTCGAAAAGCAAGGTGTTGCAGGCAACTGATACAGATAAGAATGCCGTAAAGCCGGTAAAAAAAGCTGAAAAGCCGGAGAAGCTTGACAAGACGGATAAAACTGACAAGAAAAAGAAACCTGTTAAGCAACAACCGGCTTGGGTTGATGAAGGGGCGCGCAAACGTGCTGCGAAAGCGCGCGAAGATCTCGCATCCGGACAGGGATGGCGCGGACGACGCGATAAGCAACAGAAGCTTACTGAGATAGAAAAGAAGGAGCATGGCTTTTCAGCTCCGACAGAGCCGATTGTGCGCGATGTTATTGTGCCCGAAACTATTTCAGTTGGCGCATTGGCGCAGAAAATGTCCATAAAGGCGGCGGACATTATTAAAATACTAATGAATATGGGCAGCATGGTAACAATTAATCAAATGCTGGATCAGGAAACCGCCATGATTGTTGTCGAAGAATTGGGGCATATCGCAAAACCGGCCGCACTGGACAGTCCTGAGGCTTTTCTTGTAGATGCCGAATCGGTTATTGCCGATGCCGAGATGGAGCCTCGCGCGCCTGTGGTTACAGTGATGGGACATGTGGATCACGGTAAGACATCGCTGCTGGATTATATACGGCGTACCCGTGTGGCAGGAGGTGAGGCTGGAGGGATTACGCAGCATATCGGCGCGTATCATGTCGAGACCGATCACGGTATGGTTACGTTCTTGGATACGCCGGGACATGAGGCATTCACTGCGATGCGCGCGCGTGGCACCAAGATTACGGATATTGTTATACTGGTAGTGGCGGCGGATGATGGTGTTATGCCGCAGACTGTTGAAGCGATTCATCACGCAAAGGCAGCCAGAATACCAATTATTGTTGCGATCAATAAGATTGATAAGCCTGAAGCGAATGTAGAAAAAATTAAGCAGGAATTGGTTGCGCATGCGGTGGTTCCCGAAGACTGGGGTGGGGATACGATGTTTATCGAAGTTTCCGCCAAAACGGGACAGGGTATTGATGCGCTGTTGGAAGGCATCTTACTGCAGGCGGAAGTGCTGGAACTGAAAGCGCCTAAGAAGACTTCAGCTAAAGGTGTTGTAATTGAATCACGGCTCGATAAAGGCCGTGGTCCTGTAGCGACGATTCTGATTCAATCCGGTACCTTAAAACAGGGTGATGTGTTGTTGGCCGGTGCGGTTTACGGCAAAGTACGCGCCATGAGTGACGAAAACGGACGCAAAATAAAGCGAGCGGGTACCTCTATTCCGGTAGAAATACAAGGATTGGCGGAAGTGCCGGAAGCGGGTGAGAATGTGATGGTATTGGATGATGAACGAAAGGCGAGAGAAATTGCCTTGTTTCGTCAAGGTAAATATCGCGATGTTAAGTTGGCCAGGCAGCATGCCGCCAAATTGGAAAATGTCTTTGATCAGCAGGCGGATGTCAAGATTCTTTCCTTAATAATAAAGGCGGATGTGCAGGGATCTTGCGAGGCACTGGCTCATGCGCTGCAGAAATTATCGACTGATGAGGTCAGGGTCAATATTATTCACAGTGCGGTGGGCGCAATCATTGAATCAGATATCAACTTGTCATTGGCATCTAATGCGGTGATTGTCGGTTTTAATGTGCGTGCAGACGCAGGGGCACGAAAATTGATCGCCACGAGCGGTGTCGATGTACATTATTACAACATTATCTATGAAGCAGTAGACGAAGTTAAAGCTGCGCTATCTGGATTGATGTCTCCTGAGCGAAAAGAAAACATCATCGGATTAGTCGATATTCGAGAGATATATCGAATTCCAAAAGTGGGCGCAGTGGCAGGTTGTTATGTACTGGAAGGCATTATCAGGCGGAACTCTCTGGTGCGGGTATTGCGCGACGGGAAAGTGATACATGGTTGCGAACTGGATTCGCTGAAACGATTCAAAGATGATGTCAAAGAAGTCAGAGAAGGTTTCGAATGCGGTATTTCACTTAGGAATTACAATGATATACTGGTCGGGGATCAGTTGGAAGCCTATGAAATAGTTGAGACTGCAAGGTCGCTTTAGTCTGACAATGCCTAAAGACTTTTCTCGCTCATTACGTGTTGCAGATCAGATTCAACGTGAACTCGCAGATTTGTTGCATAATGAAATCAAAGATCCGCGAATTGGTCAAGTCACGCTTACTGCAGTGGAAGTCAGTCGTGACTATACTTATGCCAAAGTTTATTACACAACATTAGATGGCTTGGAAAAAAATAGCGCGGTAGAGAAAGGATTGGAACATGCCGGTGGTTTTTTGCGCTCAAGTCTATCTAAAAGAATTAACCTGCGTCAGGTTCCACAGTTAGTGTTTGTTTATGACAAGTCAATTGAGCATGGTGCACATCTTTCAAAACTGATTGATGAGGCGATTGCTCAAGAGAATAAATAGTATTCAGTTCAAACTTCAAAGTCCGAAATTTCAGAGCTGATCGTGTATCACTTAAGGTGGCGTGCATTTCATTTTCTTTTTTTATGATCAAACGCAATATAAGTGGTGTGCTGTTACTCGATAAGCCCCGTGGTATATCATCAAATAAGGCGCTTCAAGTCATAAAATATCTATATGCAGCAACCAAATCCGGACATACCGGCACATTAGATCCCATGGCGACCGGAATGCTGCCAATTTGTTTAGGTGAGGCGACCAAGTTTTCTTCGATACTGTTAAATACTCGTAAGACTTATGAAGCCGTTCTAAAATTGGGCTATCAGAGTACAACCGGAGACGTCGAGGGCGAAATAGAAAAAATCTCGGATTTTCAGTCTGACAATCTTTCTATTGGTGATTGTAAATCAGTACTAAGACAATTTGTGGGAGAAACTTTACAAACACCGCCTATGTATAGTGCACTGAAGCATCGCGGCAAGCCATTGTATGCTTATGCCCGAAAGGGAGAAATAATAGAGCGAAAGGCGAGAGCTGTTTTTATCTATGACATCAAGGTTGATTCACTAACTGGGGATGAGTTGAAGATAAACGTTGAGTGTGGAACAGGTACGTACATTCGTACATTGGCTGAGGATATCGGCAAAGCATTGGGCTGTGGCAGTGCGTATTTGATCGAGTTGCGTCGTAGTGCAGTAGGTGATTTTGATCTTTCAAAATCGCAAATGCTAAAAGCAATAGAAGGTATGGACATGGAAGGTCGCGACGAATGCATTTTGCCGGTCGATAGTCTGCTGTCAGGTATTCCTTTAATAAAGCTGGATAAAGATGAAGCCCAGTATTTGCTTACAGGGCGCGTACTTTCAGTAAGGCCGGATTCGATAGATTTTACATTACCGGCGAAAACTGAAAATAAGACACATGATGTGCGCTTATATTACCAACAGCAATTCCTGGGGCTGGCGGAAATTGGTATGAATTTAAGCTTAAAACCTAAGCGAATGATGTCTGATTCTTATACGGCCGGGTTGTATCATTTTTCTGCAAATCGATGATGTCTGGAAGAAATGTAAAGTTACAGGCAATAGTCGATGCGGTATAATCGCAGGTTTTACATTTGCAAGAAATAATAATGTTGCAAGGAATAAATCTGGCTTGCGTGCGTGGTGATCGAAGGCTTTTCAAGGCGGTCAATTTTACTTTGGAAGCTGGTGGGTTGATGCAGGTGCACGGACCTAATGGTAGTGGCAAAACAAGCCTGTTACGCATGTTGTGCGGTTTGTCTAGCCCTGCCTTGGGCGAAATAATCTGGTGCGGTACTTCAATACATGACCTGAAAGGTGAATATTTTGCAAACCTGACCTATATCGGTCACTTAAGCGGCACAAAGGACGATCTGACCGTGCTGGAAAATTTGCGCGTTTCGAGCGCATTAGCGGGTGAGCGTGTATCAGAAGCACAAGCCCGCGATGCATTAGCACATATGGGTCTGAATGGCAGGGAATTTTTACCGGCTAAGGTTTTATCACAGGGGCAACGAAGACGTGTTGCGCTGGCGAGACTATTGGTTTGTAAAACGAAATTATGGATTCTGGATGAGCCGTTAGCTGCGCTTGATGTTATCGCGGTACAGCTCATTCAGGAGTTATTGGAGCGGCATCTAGCTGAAAAAGGGCTGGTGGTAATGACGACACATCAGGCAATTGATGTTGCTGCGGCTTCAACGGTGCATTTGAGATTGTTATAGTATGTTTTTCTGGATCATACAACGCGATTTGTTGCTCGCCGTACGCCGAAGATCTGATGTTTTGACAACGTTATTCTTTTTTGTGATAGTAGTCAGTTTGTTCCCGCTGAGCATTGGCCCGGAAATGAATCTATTGCGTACCATGGCGCCCGGCGTAGTATGGGTTGCCGCATTACTGGCGTCAATGTTGTCGCTGGGGCGATTGTTTTCAAGCGATTACTTAGATGGTACATTGGAACAAATGCTGTTGTCGTCGCAATCATTATCCATTCTGGTTTTAGGAAAAGCACTGGCGCATTGGTTGGTTACGGGGGTGCCATTAGCATTAATGGCACCCGTTTTGGGAATACAGTATGATCTTTCGGTTGATGCCTTGCTGGTTTTGGTAATTTCCCTGTTACTTGGAACGCCTGTGTTGAGCCTTATTGGCGCGATAGGTGCGGCCTTAACGTTAGGTTTGCGCGGTGGGGGCGTTTTGGTTTCCTTATTGGTATTGCCGCTTTATATTCCAGTGTTGATTTTTGGGGCCGGAGCGGTCGAAGCAAATATGGCGGGTGTCAGCTATGATGCACACTTGTCTTTATTGGGCGCTTTTCTACTTGTCTCACTTGTGCTTGCACCATGGGCAACTGCCGCATCATTGCGTGTGTCCTTAGAATAAAATTTCGTTGAGACAAAATTTTTCGAAATTGTCTGATTTCGATCAAAGTAATTTTTTAAACCTGTTTTTGGTATAGAATTACTTTTGGCAGACGGAAAGTAATAAGGCACATAATAAAATAAAAAATCATTAAAAAATAAATTACAGATCCTACTATATGGCGATTAATTGGTATAAATATGCATCTCCTGCTAGTTTTTATACTGTGGCGGGTAAGATGGTCCCTTTCTTTGCAATTCTTGCGATTGGTCTACTGGTAGCCGGTCTTTATATTGGCTTTTTTGTCGCTCCGAGTGATTTTCAGCAAGGTGAGGCATATCGCATTATTTTTATTCATGTTCCGGCTGCCTGGATGTCGATGTTTTTATATGTAGTCATGGCCTGCTGGGCAGGCATAGGACTAGCCTTTAATACACGTCTGTCATCCATGATGGCAACGGCAATTGCGCCAACAGGGGCGATGTTTACATTTTTAGCATTATGGACGGGATCGTTGTGGGGAAAACCGATGTGGGGAACTTGGTGGGTTTGGGACGCAAGACTGACATCGGAATTGATTCTGTTGTTTCTTTATATTGGTTTTATGTCACTACAGGCAGCAATTGATGATCCGCGCAGAGCAGATAAAGCGGGTGCGATAATTGCTTTGGTTGGCGTGATCAATATACCGATTATTTACTTCTCTGTGCAATGGTGGAATACCCTTCATCAAGGCGCGTCTGTTAGTGTAACTCAGGCACCGACTATGGCCTCTATCATGTTGACAGGTATGATGGTTATGGTATTTGCCAGTTGGATGTACTCGATAGCAGTCATATTGAAGCGTGTCCGCATTATTATTCTTGAAAGAGAAAGTCATGCTGCATGGGTAGCTGAGTTGAGAAGAAAGGGAGCGCTATAGTGAACTGGTCCAGTTGGTCTGAGTTTTTTGCCATGGGTGGATATGGTATCTATGTATGGGGTTCATACATTGTTACATTTATATGCGTGATCAGTGAGATATTATTAATTTCAAGACGCCGCCGAACTTTGATCGAATCATATGGTCTCATTCACGATTCATATGCAGAAGAAATTTCTGATAAAAAAGCATCTTTAAATATGAATAGTGCACCCATAGCCGATGAAAATCATAATGTTAAAGCAGGCTCCAGTACTGAAGAGATAAAAAATGAAACCACGTCATAAAAAACTTGTGGTGATTACCGCAGGTGTAGCCGCATTGGGTTTTGCTGCTGTATTGGTACTTAATGCATTTCAAAGTAATCTCGTTTTCTTTTTCAGCCCCACACAAGTCATCGCGAATGAAGCTCCTGTAGGTAAAAGCTTTAGAATTGGAGGATTGGTTGAGGAAGGAAGTGTTCAGCGTGAGCAGGACAGCACAACCGTTAGATTCGCGATAACCGATACCGCAGAAGCAATACAAATTGTTTATACCGGAATACTTCCCGATTTATTTAGAGAAGGAAAGGGTGTTGTTGCACAAGGAAAATTAGATTCCAGTGGTGTTTTTAAAGCTGACGAAGTGTTGGCTAAGCATGACGAAAACTATATGCCACCAGAAGCTGCACTTGCCTTGGAAGAGGCCGCTAAAGCTCAGAGAAATTCCTTAACACAATAACAAACAATAAAAGATATGAATTGACCTGAAATTTGAGTCGATTTTTGTTATGTTCATAAATTCATATACAAACAAGATATTATGATTCCAGAAATTGGTAATTTTGCATTAATTCTTGCGTTATTATTAGCGACTATTCAAGGTACGTTGCCTTTAATTGGCGCTGCTCGGGGTATTTCATCATGGATGGCACTAGCTAAGCCCGTGGTGCAAGGACAATTTGTTTTTGTGCTGATTGCTTTCCTATGTCTCGGTTATTCATTTGTCACCAGCGATTTTTCAGTGATAAATGTTGCAAGGAATTCCAATACTGAATTGCCGTTGCAGTATCGTATTGCAGCCACATGGGGTTCTCATGAAGGGTCATTGTTGCTATGGGTGCTCATGCTCGCTGGCTGGTCTATCGCCGTCAGTGTTTTTAGTAAGCAATTACCCGAGGACATGGTTGCGCGTGTACTAGGGGTGCTTGGTCTGGTGAGTATTGGTTTTCTGTTGTTTATGCTGTTGACTTCTAATCCATTTGACCGATTGCTGCCTGCAGCGATGGAAGGCAGCGATCTTAATCCACTGTTGCAAGATCCGGGAATGGTAATACATCCGCCGATGCTGTATATGGGGTATGTCGGTTTCTCAGTGGCCTTTGCTTTCGCGATAGCCGCGTTGCTGAGTGGAAAATTAGACGCTACCTGGGCACGCTGGTCTCGTCCGTGGACGACTGTTGCATGGGTGTTTCTGACCCTTGGTATCATGTTAGGCAGTTGGTGGGCTTATTATGAGCTTGGCTGGGGTGGCTGGTGGTTTTGGGATCCGGTTGAAAATGCATCGTTTATGCCTTGGCTGGTGGGTACGGCATTAATGCATTCTCTTGCAGTAACTGAAAAACGCGGTAGCTTTAAAAGTTGGACTGTGTTACTGGCGATTTGTACATTTGCTTTGTGTCTTCTGGGTACTTTCCTGGTCAGATCAGGGGTTTTAACTTCAGTGCATGCTTTTGCGACTGACCCTGAAAGAGGTGTCTTCATTCTGGGATTTCTCTTCATCACTGTAACGCTGTCACTGTTATTGTTTGCATGGCGTGCACCGAAAGTAGGATTAGGTGGGAAGTTCGATTTATTATCCCGTGAGTCAATATTGTTAGCGAATAACTTGTTATTACTGGTTGCGGCTGGCAGCGTCATGTTAGGAACTTTGTATCCGCTCATTATTGATGCACTGAATCTCGGTAAAATTTCGGTGGGCCCGCCCTATTTTGAGGCCGTTTTTGTTCCAATTATGGTGCCGGCAATTTTCTTGATTGGTCTGGGTCCCATATCTCGCTGGAAGCAGATGAGTTTGCCGTCGCTGGCTATTCGTGTTCGTTGGGCCATAGCGGTGAGCTTTATCAGTGCATTAATTGCACCCTACTACATGGGGGAATGGAAACCATTTGTAAGTTTTGGTTTGTTATTGGCATTCTGGATTCTTGTCAGTATTCTTGTTAGCCTGAAGCATCGATTGGATAATAGTGGTGAGGGTAATATTTTTAAGAAATTGGCTAAACAATCCAGAAGCTACTATGGCATGCATTGCGCACACCTTGGCGTGGCGGTATTTATTATTGGTGTGACACTTGTCAATGGCTATGAAACAGAAAAAGATGTTCGCATGGAGATCGGTAGTCGTGTGACGGTTGGAGATTACGCATTTCAGTTTAACGGCGTATCAGATGTGACAGGTCCAAATTATATGTCTGTTCGTGGCGAAATTGATGTACTTAAAAATGGTGAGTTTATACGTAAGCTGTATCCGGAAAAGCGTACTTATAATGCGTCAGGTATGGTCATGACTGAAGCGGCAATTGATACTGGCATATTCCGCGATCTCTATGTTGCTTTAGGTGAGCCTCTGGCAAACGATGCGTGGGTTGTAAGAGCCTATCATAAGCCGTTTGTCGATTGGATCTGGTTTGGCTGTTTGTTGATGGCAGTAGGTGGTATTACAGCGGTCTGTGATAAGCGTTATCGCTTGAAAATTAAAGATAAAAGCAAGCTGTTTACGAGTGGTAAAATTGAATCTGAGGCGTCTGTAGTCGGACAAGATAGACCTGTTACAGCTGTTGATCCTGCTTTGGTAACGGAGACACGAAAAGTATGATGCGTTATTTGGCACCGCTATTTGCTTTTTTAGTGCTCGCTGTATTTTTATTTGCTGGCTTGTCATTAAATCCGCGCCAGGTTCCATCTCCTTTAATTGATAAACCTGCACCTGAATTTGAATTATATAACTTGCACGAACCTGACAAACTGTTTTCTTCCAAAGATAATCTGGGTAAGGTATGGTTATTGAATGTTTGGGCTTCGTGGTGTGTTGCCTGCCGCGATGAGCATCCACTTTTAGTGCAACTTGCTAAATCTGGCATTGTTCCAGTCTATGGCTTGAACTATAAGGATGAAAATGTCACGGCAAGACAATGGTTGAGATTATACGGTGATCCATATGTTACCAGCCTGGTGGACCCTGACGGTACTGTAGGTATTGACTATGGAGTTTACGGTGTTCCTGAAACTTATATTATCGACAAACAAGGAATCATACGACATAAGCAAATTGGGCCTGTTACCGTCGATTCTCTGAGGAATAAAATAATTCCGCTGATTATGGAATTACAGGAGCAGACATAATGATGCCGCAACATTTTGCATTTATCTATGATAACCGCGGGAAAATCGCCATAATCAAAATATGTCTAATCATTTTACTATTGCTGCCTGGATTTGGGTGGACACAAGAAGAAGCGTATAAAGAAGCGATTCCTGTAGCGGAGGATCCCGAAGTTGAGAAAAGAATGCTGGTGCTGACTGAAGATTTACGCTGCTTGGTATGTCAAAACGAATCCATTGCTGATTCACGTGCCGAATTCTCCAATGACATTCGCCGCATCATTCGCGAACAGATTAAAGCAAATAAGACCGACGCAGAAATTATTGATTTTCTGGTCGATCGTTATGGAGATTTTGTACTATATAACCCGCCGATGAAGACGACAACCGTGTTGTTATGGTTTGGTCCTTTGATCATGTTTTTGATCAGTTTGTGGGTATTGATTCGATATTTGAAAAGAAGACGCATTCAAATCGAGGAAATCAGTTTGACCGAAGCCGATGAGAAGAAAATTGCCGCATTGCTTAATGAGAAAGTAGAAAGATTACAAGAGCCACAAGATACAAGTGAAATTTTAATGAAACAAAAGAAAACAGTAAACGGAAGCCCTCAGAAAACGCCTGAAGTTTTAACGAATGAAAATGAAGGTAAGAAAATATGACGGCATTCTGGGTAATTTCTGGCATCCTGATCGTCGTAGCACTTCTTTTTATTGTTCCATCGCTTTTAAAAAGCCGGAATGAACAGGAGGTACGTGTTGAACGCGATGCGGTTAATGTCACGGTTTATCGTGATCAGCTTGCTGAACTCGAAAAAGATCTTGAAAATGATATTCTTACGCAGGAACAATATAATCAAAGTAGACAGGAATTACAGCAGCGTATGTTGCAGGATATTCCTGATCAGGAAGAAGTTGTGATTAAAAAATCCGGTGGATTTGCAAATATTGCGATATCAACGTTAATTGTAATGACGTTACCGATTGCTGCTGTTTACTTATATCTTGAAATCGGCGATACACGTGGATTATTACCGCAAGCACAGCTAGCGAATGCTACGCAGATGCAGCAGCATCCAGGCAGTAACAGTGAAGCACCGGCCGGGCACGATAATTTCATGTCTGTGCTTGATAATTTAATCACCAGACTGAACAATAATCCTGAAGATGTAGAAGGGTGGTTCATGCTGGCGCGTACATATGCAATTATGAAGCGCTATGATGAAGCTGCAAGTACATATGCTAGATTGAATGAAATGATTCCTAACGATCCTCAGATTCTCAGTGATTATGCTGATGTGTTAGCCATGACAAACGATGGCAGTCTTATCGGCAAACCGGCTGAACTGATTACAGAAGCACTGAATTTGGATCCAGAATACCCAAAAGCGTTGGCATTAGCAGGTACCGTTGAGTATGAGAAAAAAGAATTTGATCAGGCAGCAGTATACTGGGAAAGACTGTTGGCTGTGATTCCGGCTGAATCACAGCTCGCGCAATCGGTCAAAGAAAGTATTGCCGATGCCAAGAGTCTGGCGGGTGAGAAAGCTGATATTCAACCACCAGCACAGGTTGCTGATGCCGGTTCAATCAACACGGTTGAGCCGAATTCAAATAATAATTCCAGCAGCAGCGATATGGAATCGCAACAATTATCACCGGATGCATTAACACCATCTGCGAAGCCCTTGTCACTATCCATATCAGGAACTGTAGCAATAAGCGATACCGTCTCATCGAGTGTTAATCCAAATGACACATTGTTCATTTATGCACGTGCTGAAACCGGACCCAAGATGCCATTAGCTATTTTGCGATTAAAAGCAGCTGATTTGCCGACTGCATTTACATTGACGGATGAAATGGCTATGACTCCGGCAATGAAATTATCCAGTTTCCCAAACGTGGTTATAGAGGCGCGAATTTCTAAGTCAGGTCAGGCGGTTCCTGCAAGTGGCGACTTACAGGGGTTAAGTAATCCCGTTAAAGTTGGCGATAATAATGTAGCTATCATGATAGATTCACGCATCCCATAGTCTTTTAGGATTATGAATTGTGTCTAATGAAATTTCATCATCGGTATGTTAGAAAAGGATAAGCTGGTTACGGACTTTCAGCTGCCAACAACAAGCGGAAAACTTTTTTCCTTATCACAAATGCGTGGTAAAAATGTTGTTATATATTTTTATCCAAAAGATAATACACCCGGATGTATAACCGAAGGAGAAAATTTTCGGGATAATTATGCTGTTTTTCAAAACTTTAATTGTGAAATTATAGGTATATCGCGCGATAGCATACAATCGCATGCGAATTTCAAAGAAAAAATGAATTTTCCTTTTGAGCTTTTAAGCGATGAAGATGAAATAGTTTGCCAGCAATTTGATGTGATTCGAATGAAAAACATGTATGGCAAACAGGTTCGTGGTATAGAGCGAAGCACATTTCTGATTGATGCTCATGGTAACCTGAGGAACGAATGGCGTGGCGTTAAAGTGCCCGGTCATGTGGCAGATGTACTGGAGTTTGTTAAAACGCTGTAATATGATTTCTCTTATCAGCCTTTGAGACAATTCCGGCAATCATAAGGTTAATCAAGGAACCAGAAGATAAATTCATCTACTTTAGCGCAGTAATCCATTTTGTATACAAAAGTTCTGCTATAACATTGAGATTTGCTACTCTGTCGGTCAAATGAGTTTCAATTTCCTGTGGTGACTGAACCGTTGTAGCGTCAAGCTGCATTAATTCTTCGTAACCGACATCACACCAGTCCTTAATCATGCGTTCAGTCATTTCTACATGACACTGCATGCCTAAATGTATACCCATTGCAAAAGCTTGGTTTTGGCAGTACTGACTGGAAAGAATACAGGTCGCTTTTTCCGGGATACTAAAGGTTTCACCATGCCAGTGGAAAGTTTCAAATTCTGTTAAGCCTTTAAACCAGGTCTGAGCTATAGAGTTTTCCATGACGTTTACTTTACCCCAGCCCATTTCCTTGACGGGATTTTGTGTAACAGATCCGCCGAGTGCTTTTGCCATCAATTGACCGCCGAGGCAGTGTCCAAGTACAGGTATTTCCAGAGTAATGGCCTGACGAATGAGATTCATGGAGGATTGCATCCAAGGCAGATCGTCATTGACGCTCATGGAGCCGCCCATGAATACCAGACCGCTGAACGGTTCTACACTATCTGGAGGGTTTTCACCAGCATCAATTTTTATCAATCGCCACGGGATATGATTGTTGTCGAGAAATGTGGCAAAATAGCCTGGCCCTTCAATGGGCAAGTGCCTGAAAATTGCAATCGGCTTCATGGAATTCCTTGGCTTAATAGGTTATAAAACTGTTGATTGATACTTGCGCGTACATTCATCATATTTTTCCGTGTACTCAATGTCAATTATGTCCTCGTTTTATTGCAATCGACTATATTGCTATCTGTAGAGTAGCTGTTTCTGACTATAAAAAACGATTCTAAATGACTGTAACAAGAAACTCATTTGCTGATATTGTGCGTATTGAGCAACTGCGCAGGATTGAATCTGTCCATGCCAAAACGCTGTCGTATATGAGCGTAGCAGCAATGGATAACTACCCGGTACCCGATTTCAAGTATGCCGACTTTACGCAGCGATTAGCGCGGCGTTCGGATCTGCTGATACGCGATAATGGCCTGGAGTCGGTTATTGCAAAATCTTTGCGGCATTTTAAATATGCCGGCTGGGTGAGCTTAATTGTCGCTGCGATTCTCGGTAGCATGGCTGCCGGTAACGCAGTGAGTGAATCACACACATTGAATATTTATTGGTTGCTTGCGGTATTGCTGGGATTTAATCTGTTGTCCTTGATACTGTGGATTATCGGTATTTCATTCAGAATGCAAAGTCTGAGTAGCGGCGTGGCAGCGCAACTAGCCAGCTGGTTGCCATTTCGTAGAAAAGATGCTGATGAAACGATCGAATCACTGGCGTCGCGCGCTTGGTGGGAAAGTTGTTTGACAGGGGTTGTAGGAAAATGGCGCATCAGTGTATTGACGCATCAATTCTGGTTGATTTATCTTGCTGCGGGAATGATTTTGCTGATTTTGCTGATGTTGGCAAAACAATATAATTTTGTATGGGGAACGACATTATTACCGGAAAACAGCCTGCCAAGGCTGACCGAGTCCTTGGGTAGGCCATTGCAAGTAATCGGATTAGAAATACCCGATAGTCATCAGATTTCAGCCAGCAGAATAGGTGCGGGTATACAGAATTCAGAAACGCGTGTAGCTTGGGCTCGATTTTTAATTGGCGTTCTATTGGTCTATGGAGTGTTGCCTCGATTGATAGTGCTCGCTTTTTCAGTTGTGATGCTGAGGTGGGCTGAGCGAAGTTTCAAGCTGGATTTGTACTTACCTTATTATATTGAATTACGACAACGATTAATGACGCGCAGAACAGCGCCGAAAATTGTTGATGCGGATCCGCAAGCAGGTATGAAGCCGATGCCGATAGCTCAGCCTCGTCAGACGTATCTGCTTCCAGCCGGGGTGCATGCGTTAGGCATAGAACTGGATGATCAAGCCTGCTGGCCTGAAGCAGTTTCTTGCCGGCACAATATTACGGATATGCAATCTTTGGCGGAAGCTGTTGAGTTCGTCAAAAAACTGGAAGGTGCACTGGTTATTGGTGTTGCGGCTTATCGTTTACCGGATCGCGGTATCCAGCGCATGATTGCTGATTTGCTTGCTGTTACTCATTGTAAGCCATGGTTATTGCTGCTCAATAAGAATCCTGCTGCACCTGTAACTGAAAGCCGTGAGATAGCTTGGTTTCGATTGGCGGAAAATTGTCAAATCCCGGCTGAACATGTGATTACGTCCTAGAAGGTTATGAATAAGTCTTTTTCATCCTCTGAGACATCAGCTTTGCTCAATGTTGCTGTCGTAGGGCATACCAATACAGGAAAAACGTCGCTGATTCGCACAATGCTGCGTAGTAGTAAATTCGGCGAAGTTGAAGATGCTGCTGGTACCACGCGACATGTTGAGCAGGCAACTATTTCTGCAGGTGATGTCCCGATACTTAACTTACATGACACGCCGGGGCTGGAAGATACGCTTGCATTGCATGCTTATCTGAAATATGCGGGCACCCAGTCTCGATCAGTGTCACCCGTAAAAATTCTGGAGGATTTTGTTGCTAACATTTCTCCTCATGATTCGCTGGAACAGGAAGCTAAAGTCATTCGTCAGGTTTTGCGCAGTGACGTGTTGCTCTATATCATCGATGTACGGGAACCGCTGCTGGAAAAGTATCGTGTTGAACTTGAAATATTGACGCGTTCGGCAAAGCCGATTATTCCGGTTTTTAATTTTGTTGCTGGCCATGAACAGGAATTACTGCGCTGGCGTGAGCGGCTGGCGACTTATAATATTCATGCCACACTTGAATTCGATACTGTAGCGTTTACTTTCGAGGCAGAGAAACGGCTTTATCAGAAAATGCAAACATTAGTTGAAAAGCATTATAACAACCTGCAATTGCTGATTGATTATCGTGCAAAAGTCTGGAAACAGCTTTGCTTGTCGGGCGCCAAGCGAATAGCAGAATTAATTGTCAGTGTGGCGTGTTATCGTGAAAGCAAAAATCCGCATCATAATCAGATAACCGACTCATTAAATGAAGATCGCATACGCGATTTTGTTAGGAAGGCGGAACAAAAGTGCCTCAATGATTTACTGGCCATTTTTAATTTTTCGGAGAAAGATGTTGCAATTCAAAAAATCCCTGTCAACGATGGTCATTGGGAGCTGGATATTTTTGCTCCCGGTATTCTAAAAGCATATGGGCTTGACGTCGGTAGTGCAGCGGCAAAAGGCGCAGCAGCGGGTGCTGGCATTGATCTGATGGTCGGTGGTTTGAGTTTGGGGACAGCCAGCGCATTAGGAGCATTGGCTGGTGCTGGTTGGTCTACATTCAGGCGTTATGGTGATGAAATAAAAGCAAAATTGCAGGGCGCCAAATGGCTTTGTGTGGATGAAAATACATTGCAGATATTATATTTTCGTCAAAAACAGTTGTTGGAAAAACTGATGCACAGAGGTCACGCGGCTAATAATACCATGCAGCTCGAAACGCTCGAGAAAATACAATTACCTGCCGACTGGACGAAGCTTATCAGTACAGTGCGCCAGAATCCAGCTTGGCATACTTCATCGTCTTTGCGTAATTCCCATAAACAGTATCAGGAAATTGAAAGCAGACTGATAACTGCGATTCTTGGTGATCAGATACCGGTTATGTTATAAATTTTTAAAATAGCTAGGATTGTTTTTTCTGTATTTCTTTTCAATTTGTTACAAATCATTTTTCTTTTCTAATCCCGGACTTAATTGCTAAGCAATCTGCTTCAAGCTGCCGTTTATGTAAGCAATTTATCAGAATCGGAAATAACCGATTTTGTTCAATGCTATCAATATTTGCCGTTTTTAAGGAGTAATTATGGGTGCTGTTACAGCAAGTGCAGAAAAAAAAGGAAAGGAAGTCAAGGAAGTAAGCTTCTTATGGGAAGGAAAAGACAAGAACGGCAGACAGCTAAAAGGTGAAATGCGTGCGGCCGGATCGGTTGTTGTCACTTCATCGTTGCGTCGCCAAGGTATTCGCGTAACGAAAGTAAAGGAGGTCCGTCAGTCTGGCGGGAAAGTAACTGACAAAGATATTACGTTATTTACACGGCAACTTGCTACGATGATGAAATCGGGTGTTCCTTTGTTGCAGGCCTTTGATATTGTCGGAAAAGGACATAGTAACAGAGCGTTAAGTAAATTGCTGATAGATATTAAAACAGATGTGGAAACGGGCAGTAATCTGGCTGATGCATTTCGCAAATATCCGCTTTATTTTGACACTCTTTTCTGTAATTTGGTGGGTGCCGGCGAGGCTGCGGGTATTCTGGATACATTGCTTGATCGTCTGGCGACTTACAAGGAAAAAATCCAGGCTATTAAGGGGAAAATTAAGTCAGCCCTGTTTTATCCGCTATCAATCATCGTTGTGGCGTTTGTCATCACCGCTGTTATGATGATTTTTGTCATACCTTCATTTAAAGATTTATTTGACAATTTTGGCGCTGATTTACCTGCACCAACGCTATTCATTATGACGATCTCCGACTTCTTCGTTGATTACTGGTGGGCTATATTCGGTTGTTTAGGCGGTGGCATTTATGCTTTTCTATATGCATGGAAGCGTTCGCTGGCTTTGCAGTGCGTTATGGATAGAATGATGCTGAGGTTACCCGTTTTCGGTGAAGTGATCAGAAAGGCAACTATCGCACGTTGGTCGAGAACACTTTCTACCATGTTTGCTGCAGGTGTGCCTCTCGTGGAGTCACTGGATTCAGTAGCAGGTGCCTGCGGTAATTATGTTTATTATGAAGCCACTAAAAAAATTCAGGTTGATGTGAGTGTTGGCAATACTTTGACCTCATCAATGGTAAACACCGAGTTATTTCCGAATATGGTGATACAAATGGTTGCCATTGGTGAAGAAGCGGGATCTTTGGATGCCATGTTAAGCAAAATTGCAGATTTCTTTGAAGCGGAAGTTGATGATGCGGTTGAGGCGCTTTCCAGTTTGATGGAACCATTGATAATGGTTGTGCTTGGCACGCTCATTGGCGGTATGGTTGTTGCCATGTATCTGCCCATCTTTAAAATGGGTATGGCTGTCGGTTAGATTACAATGACAAAGTATAAATCCAACGCTTTCTTTTGCCTGCGAATCAGGATTACAATCCCTCCTCAGCAGGCCGTTTAAGAAATCGGATCACTTTTTTCTAATACTTAATCAGAGCCAATATGTTCATGCTTGCCCAAATGCAGGAATCAACCGGTTTTTTGATTGCTGTTGTCGCTATTATCGGCTTGATGGTTGGCAGCTTCCTAAATGTTGTTATTTATCGCCTGCCGAAAATGATTGAAAGAAGCTGGCATTTGCAATGTGCAGAATTGCGTGGAGAATCAGTCGAGACACTACCTGTTTTTAATATTGCAACACCGCGTTCGGAATGCCCCAACTGTCAGCATCGCATTTCTTTTTGGGAGAATATTCCGATCCTTAGTTACATTTTTCTCGGGGGGCGTTGCTCGGAATGCCGTTTCCCGATATCAATTCGTTATCCACTTATTGAAGCGTTTACTGCGATTCTGAGTGGTTTTGTCGCCTGGCATTTTGGATTTGGTTGGTTACTGTTGGCGGCACTTGTTTTTGTCTGGGCGCTTATTGCACTGGCAGCTATCGATATTGATACCCAATTATTACCGGATGATATAACGTTACCCCTAGTGTGGCTCGGGGTACTTGTTAACATGCATGCCGGTTTTACCGACTTGCATTCGTCAATTATCGGCGCGATTATCGGTTATTTATCATTATGGATGATTTACTGGATTTTTAAGTTGATTACCGGCAAAGAAGGTATGGGCTACGGTGATTTTAAATTATTAGCTGCTATTGGTGCATGGCTTGGATGGGGCGTTCTGCCGTTGGTGATATTGCTTTCGTCTCTCGTTGGTGGGGTCGTAGGTTTAGGGCTTGTCATTATTTCCAAACACAATAAAAACGTCATGATACCTTTCGGTCCTTATCTTGCTGGCGGCGCGCTGATCGCTCTGTTATGGGGGCAAAGTATTACTCACGCTTATTTTGGTTTGTTTTAATTTTCTGCGAGTATCAGGGTGACTTTAGTTGTCGGTTTGACAGGCGGTATAGGTTGCGGAAAATCAAGTGCTTGTAAAGTTTTTACCGAACTCGGCATTGATGTAATAGATGCTGACCAGATTTCGCATGAGTTAACCCAGCATGATGGTGCAGCAATACCGGCGATTCGCAACCAGTTTGGTGAAGAATACATTGCCGCTGACGGTGCGCTCGACAGGGCTAAAATGCGTAAGCTGATTTTTAGAGACAACGGTTGTCGTATCAAGCTTGAAGCACTGCTTCATCCGCTCATACTTGAGACAATCACTAAGCGTATTTTGCATTGTAAATCACCATATGTGATCGTTGCAGTTCCATTGCTTCTTGAAACAAATGATTATAACTATTTGATCAATCGTATTCTGGTGGTTGATTGCGATGAGCAGTTGCAGATCATGCGTACAATGATGCGCAGCCATCTCAGCGTAGAAGAAATCAAGGCGATTATGGCTGCGCAGATCAATCGGAAGCAGCGTCTGGTAAAGGCTGATGATGTTATCATTAACGATAACGATATCAATTTCTTAAAAGAACAGGTTGTGTGCATGCATCGATATTACATCGGATTGTCGTCTTAAACTGGAAGCAAAAAATTGAGAAAATAACTTGATCTAATTGTGATTTTTATAGTAAAAAAGGTTTTGGTATCGCTTATTTACATTCAGATTATATAATTTTCTGTATTACAATGAGATAGAGTGTTATGGTGAAGAAAAACCTTCTTATTATCGTTATCGTGCGAGATTATGTTTTGTCATTGCGCGGCTTGACAAAGTCAGTCATGCCAACCTCGGAAAGGGGGGATAGGATTTCAATCCTCTTCTTACCAGTTTTAATCGCAGTCTTGTTTTCAGGTTGTTCCACGCCACTCCGGGCACCAATGCCAACCAGTGCACACCCAAACGCAAATGCACCTTATAATAAAGCCTATACGGTTAAAGGAAAAACTTATTATCCTATGCGAACCGCAGTGGGTTATAGAGAAACAGGAATTGCTTCATGGTATGGATCAGAATCTGGTAATCGTACTGCGATGGGAACTCGTTTTAATCCACAAGGTATAACAGCAGCGCATAAAACGCTTCCTTTGCCAGCCAAAGTAAAAGTTACCAATCTACGAAATGGACGGTCTGTTGTTGTAATAGTAAATGATCGCGGTCCCTTCAGAAAGAACCGATTAATTGATCTCTCACATGGAGCTGCAAAGAAAATTGGCTTGGACAGACAAGGATTGACTGAGGTGAGAATAGAATATATTGAGGCAATAGCCAGTAATCCTTGATAACAAAGAGCATTGGATTCCCAATGTTTCCGTCCATCAACTTGCCTTTTGCAACGTGACAGATTCTTAATAGGACTGATGATCAAGTGTTGTGCATTTTCTCTCGCTTCCTTTTGCACAGAGACCTTCCTTTTTATGCGTGAAAATCATTCTCTGAAACATTAAATATTCGATGCCATGAAAACGCTCTACCAGCCCAGCACCCTATGTGCCTCTGAATATCTCATTCGCCAGCATGCTTAAGAAGCAGAAATTAATTAATTGCTGAGTTACTTTGAAACATCAAGCATTTTATCCAGCGCGAGCTTCGCAAGCGCTGCTTCGTGTTTTGGTACCTGAATACGGTTGACAACCGTACCGTTGGCAAGATTTTCCATTGCCCAGGTTAAATGTTGCGGGTCAATGCGTGCCATTGTTGAGCACATGCATACGAGGGGCGACATGAAATGCACGAATTTTCCTTGCGATTTGAATTCCTCTGCTATTCTGCTGACCAGATTAAGCTCCGTTCCAACCAACCAACGCGTGCCTTCATCAGCCTCTGTGATGGTTCGGATAATATATTCGGTTGACCCTACGTAATCTGATTTATTGCAGACTTCAAAACTGCATTCGGGATGTGATATGACGATGCCTTCGGGATGTTTATTGCGAAAGCGAATGATATGCTGTGGCTGAAACATCTGATGCACTGAGCAATGACCTTTCCATAACAGAATTTTGGCTTTTTTGATCTGCTCAGGTGTTAATCCGCCCATCGGTTCGTCAAAATCCCAAACCACCATTTCTTCCAATGGTATGCCACGTTGATAGCCGCTCCAGCGACCAAGATGCTGATCTGGAAAAAACAAAATTTTTTCACGTTGACGAAACGACCATTCCAAGATTTTTCCTGCATTGCTCGATGTGCAGACGATGCCGCCGTGTTCACCGCAAAATGCTTTGATATCTGCTGCAGAATTGATATACGTAATCGGTGTTACAACCTCGTCAGGCGGCAGTATTTCACTTAACTCGCGCCAAGCACGCTCAACTTTAGCCAGACTGGCCATGTCTGCCATTGAGCAGCCCGCCGCCATATCTGGCAGGATAACGGTTTGCTCGTCGCTGGATAAGATATCAGCTACTTCAGCCATAAAATGCACACCGCAAAAGATCAGATAATCCGCGTCCGTTTGTGATGCCTGAAAAGCAAGCTTCAGTGAGTCGCCGGTCAAATCAGCGTGACGATAAACATCTGCACGCTGATAGTGATGCGCTAAAATGACAGCGCGATTTCCCAAGGCGCGTTTGGCGGCCTGTATGCGCTCCACGCAGGCCTCGTCTTGCACATGATCAAAGTTTTCAAAATCTATCGCTTTTAGCTGCATTACAATTATCTCTTTTCACATAAAAATTTAATCAAAATAATCTCATAGCTTTTGTTCATGCCGTTCTGGCAAAAAATATTGTTTGCTGGTGTGCGTAATGAAATGTCAGACAGTGTTGGCAGTAGACTCTTCATATTAAACAGGAGTAATACCAGAAACCATATGTTATGGACGTGTTATTGAAGAAGTAAGTTCTGCTATAATGCGGCAACGATCAACTTAAAAATAAGCTAGACTTATCGAAGGAAGGTGTCCGTTCCCATTAGAGCTGGGAATTCTGCGATTAAACCATCTTTTTGCGCAAAATTATGATGCAGTATTCTAAAGCATAAATATTGCGCACCTTTATAATAACAAGCGCAAACAAGGGTCGATATAATATCTGATGATTCGCCGTTCATACTTCAGTTTTACATTTATTTTATTGACCGGACTTCTTGCGCTGACGGTTTGGCTGGATAGAGTGACTCAGCCTTTATCCATGGCACCTGAGCTTGATTTCTATCAACAGCCGGATTATATCATTGAGCATATCTCAGGATTGCGGGTAGAGCATGAAAAAAACATTCACCGCTTTTTTTACGCAAAAAAAGCGTTTCATTATATCAGTCAGGATTTCACTCAGCTGGAAGATATACAGTTTATTAATTCCGAAACCGAGAAGCCTCCGTTCCGGGTACTTGCCGACCATGCCGAGTTGCGCAGTCATGGTGAAGATGTTTTTCTGAATGGCAACGTCACTGCGACACGAGGATTAGATGGAGACAAGGCTAAAATTACGTTAAAAACTGATAAGCTGCATCTCCTGCCTGATGAGGATAAAGTAAAAACCGATAAATCAGTCATGATATCAAGACTTAACACAACTATACATGCTGTTGGGTTGGAATTAAATAATCAAACCGGAGTAGTAGAGCTTCTGTCACGTGTACGTGCAGTGGATCAGAAGCCATGAAGCATCTTCACATTATCTTAATCCCGCTCTTTTTTCTTATTGGCGATGCTGGTGCCGAACGTGCTGATCGTGACAAGCCGATCTATCTTGAAGCTGACCGTGCAACGGTTGAGGACATCAAAAGAAAAGATTCAGCCCGCGTTAGTATATTTACCGGTAATGTTATCTTGACGCAGGGCACGCTGCGCATAACCGCAGACAAGGTTATCTTGAAAGAAGATATTAATGGTTTCCGTTATGCGACTGCAACAGGCAATCTGGTAACGTTCCGTCAAAAACGCGATGGCGTTGATGAATATATTGAAGGTTGGAGTAAACGTGTTGAATACGATAACAAGACGGACAAAATTGAATTGTTCAGGCAGGCGCGATTGAAACGTGGTGAAGATGAGGTAAAGGGCGACTATATTTCTTACAATATGAATAGCGAATTTTTTCAGGTAATTGGCAGTAATGAGCGCGGCGTTGAAACAGGCGCCGACAATCGTGTCAGAATTATTTTTCAACCCAAAAATAAATCGAATAACGCAATACCTGATACACCTGACACCGAATAATGCTTTTATGAGTATTTTAAAAGCCGAAAATTTGAAAAAGCATTATAAATCACGCACAGTTGTTCATGATGTTTCTTTTGCATTAAACAGCGGCGAAGTGATCGGGTTGCTCGGCCCTAATGGGGCTGGCAAAACAACTTGTTTCTACATGATTGTCGGCTTGATTCCTGTGGACCAAGGCAATATTTTTATGGATGATCGCGATTTGAGTCGGCTACCCATGCATCAAAGAGCGCGAATGGGATTAAGTTATCTGCCGCAGGAGGCCTCGATTTTTAGGCGGCTATCCGTTGAAGATAACATACTCGCTATACTTGAATTGCATTGTAAGGATAGCAATCAACTACAGCAACAGCTAGACAGCCTATTGCATGATTTACAAATCAGCCACTTACGTAACAGTCCTGCGATTAGCTTGTCCGGCGGTGAGCGTCGACGTGTTGAAATTGCGCGCGCACTGGCTTCGCGACCGCAGTTTATATTGTTGGATGAGCCATTCGCGGGCGTTGATCCGATTGCCGTCATGGATATTCAGCGCGTGATTAATTTTCTAAAGGAAAGAAATATAGGTGTTTTGATTACCGATCATAATGTTCGTGAGACGCTAGGTATTTGCGATCGCGCCTATATTATCAGTGATGGTGTGGTATTAGCACAAGGCAAGCCTGATGAAATCATTTATAATGAGCACGTCAGGAAGGTTTATTTAGGAGAGCATTTTCAGTTGTAAAAAGTAAAATTGAATTTTTTACTTTTAAGCAACTATTTCGCTGTTTCTTGAGACGATGAAACCAACGCTCCAGTTAAAATTAACACAACAACTTAATCTCACACCACAATTGCAACAATCGATTCGATTATTGCAACTATCATCAATTGAACTCAATCAAGAAATAGAACGTATTATTCAGGAAAATCCATTACTGGAACTGGACGATCACTGGAACGCAAAAAACTATGACATACCAAGATCCGAAGAATCGATAAACGATACTACGGAGCCGGATTTGGTGATGAGCGACAGTGCACCTCAGCTTGATCCAAACAGCAATTTGGACTGGTATCAGGAGGTCGGATTTTCTGCGTATGATGCACAAGTACAGGATGAAGAGCATGAAATGCCGCAATTGGCTGCGGATCCTCCTGATTTAAGGACACACCTTACGCAACAAATCAGTCTGAGCCAAATAACCGAAAAAGAAAAAAAAATTATCAGCTTGCTTATTGATAGTTTGAATGACGATGGATATTTGACACAAGACTTGGAAGAACTATTCGAACTACTGCCTGAAGAATTAGGCCTCACCAATAATGATCTGAGTCATGCGTTATTTGTCCTGCAACAGCTTGACCCACCAGGCGTGGGTGCGCGAAGTCTGAAGGAGTGTCTTTTGTTGCAGTTAAAAGCGTTGCCGTATGACACCCCACATCGCGAGCACGCGTTAAAAGTTGTCGAGCGACATCTCAATGTGCTGGCTTCTCACGACTACGTTGTTATCAAACGGATTCTAAAATGCGATGACCACACCCTGCGTGCAGTACAAAAATTAATAACAAATCTGAATCCCCGGCCGGGATCCGATTTTACTTCTGCAAATACGCGTTATATTGTGCCGGACATCATTGTTAGCAAAATCGACGGTGCCTGGATATCGAATCTGAATAGAGATGCAATGCCACGCCTCAATATCAACCGTTTTTACGCGAACATACTCGGACAGAAAAGCGAAGAAACATCACATGAATTAATGCATCAACTTAACGAAGCCAGATGGTTGATTAAAAACCTTCAACAACGCGCCAGTACCATACTTAATGTATCTAACGCAATCGTTGAAAGGCAGCAGCAATTTTTTGAGCATGGTGAAATTGCCATGAGGCCTTTGGTGTTACGCGAAATAGCCGAATCCGTCGGTTTGCACGAATCAACCATTTCACGTGTTACCACACAGAAATTCATGCATACGCCACGTGGCATTTTTGAGCTTAAGTATTTTTTTGGCAGTCATGTTGCCACAGATACGGGCGGCGCTTGCTCGGCAACGGCTATACGTGCGTTAATCAAGCAACTTGTTCAAAAAGAAAATCCCAGAAAACCGCTAAGTGACAATAAGATTGCCGGTCTCATGGAAGAACAGGGTATTGTGGTTGCACGCAGAACAATAGCTAAATATCGCGAATCGTTACAAATACCCCCTGCAAATCTACGTAAATCTTTATAACCAAAACAAAGGAATGAATATGAATCTAAAACTTACAGGTAACCATGTCGAAGTAACATCAGCAATGCGTGATTATGTCACTTCAAAAATCAGCAAAATCACGCGTCACTTTGATCATGTTATTGATGTAAACGTGATTCTGTCCGTTGAAAAACATAAACAAAAAGCGGAAGCTAATTTGCATGTGCGTGGAAAGGATATTTTCGTTGAAGCAGACGGTACCGATATGTATGCATCGATCGATAGTCTGGTGGACAAGCTGGATCGTCAAGTTCTCAAGCATAAAGAAAAAAATCTCGAGAAAAGAAATCACGGTTCTTTGAAGGAACAGGAACCTGAATAACTCTGCCAAAGGGCTGTCCCAATCGGATTTTACAATTTTCAAAGTTTTATCATGAATCACATTTCACAACTACTGCCGCCGTCAAATGTCATCATTGATCTTGACGTAGCAAGCAAAAAGCGTGTTTTTGAGCAGGCTGGGCTATTATTTGAAAATACATTTCAAATCGCCCGCAATCAGGTCTTTGACAGTTTGTTTGCGCGGGAAAAGCTGGGATCAACCGGATTGGGGCAAGGTGTTGCAATTCCCCACGGACGCATTAGGGGGCTGCGTGAGGCTGTTGCTGCCCTGGTCAGAATGAAGGAAGCCATTCCTTTTGATGCGCCCGATGGGCAGCCAGTCAGTATAGCCTGTATATTGCTGGTTCCGGAAAAAGCAACCGATCTGCATTTGCAGATTCTGAGCGAACTGGCGCAAATGTTCAGCGATAAAAAATTCAGAGAAAGTATTCTGAATAGCAAGAATGCCGAAGAAATCCATAAGCGGATTACAGATTGGGTACCCAATGTCTCAAATTAGTATTACAGAACTCTTTGATTACAAGAGAGAGAAACTCAAGCTCACCTGGATTGCCGGTGATGATAATCAAAACAAAGTGTTGAGTAATGATCGTATTGCGCAGTCTAATCAAGGCATGATAGGTCATCTTAATTTTATTCATCCAAATTGGATACAGGTGCTTAGCAGTAATGAAGTAAATTACCTCAACAATCTAAGCGAAGAAGTTCTGGAGAAAAATCTTGATTCGCTCAAGCAAAGCAGTCTTGCATGCCTTATAGTGGCTGATGACGCTAAAGCACCTGATTCGCTTCGTACCATGGCAAGTGACACGCGTACGCCGTTGCTGTGTTCACCCTTTCCCAGCGTCGAAGTTATCTGGTTATTGCGGTCTCATCTTGGACGTGTCCTGGCGCCGTCCTGCTCTTTGCACGGTGTGCTTCTCGACGTTCTAGGCATGGGCGTCATGATTACCGGAGAAAGCGGTGTTGGCAAAAGTGAACTTGCACTGGAGCTCATCAGCAGAGGACATGGGCTGGTTGCTGATGACGTCGTTGAATTGCGTCGTATTGCACCCGAAACCCTTGAAGGAAGATGTCCGCCGATTCTGCGCGATTATCTTGAAGTACGTGGTTTGGGCATGTTGAATATTCGGACTATTTTTGGTGAAACCGCCGTGCGCCGCTATAAAAATATGAAACTGATTGTTCACCTGCAGAACACAACGCCAGCAGAAACCAAGCAACTGGAGCGGCTCCCGATCAGTAATCTGACTGAAACGATCATGAATGTGGATATACCCAAAGTTATCATTCCAGTTGCTGCTGGTCGTAATCTGGCTGTGCTGGTTGAAGCTGCGGTACGGAATTATGTCCTTCAGCTGCGCGGTATTGACAGTACAAAGGAATTTATCGAGCGACACGAACAGGTCATGGGGGATCAGTCCATGGACCTGCCTGGAAAGGAACAGTGATTCAACGCAAAAGCAAGCCGATGTATTACCAGACCAGCACTCGGTCTAGTGAATAATAAGCCAAGGACAATCACGCTGGCACTTACTGGTGCGTCCGGCATGCCTTACGGTATACGGTTGCTGGAAATGCTGCTGCGCGCTAACCAGCATGTCTACTTGCTCTATTCCAAAGCAGCCCGGATAGTGGCGCAACAGGAACTCAATCTGACGCTGCCCTCGCAGTCGAGAGATGCGGAATTATTCTTCAATCAGTTTTTCGAGATTCCTGCGGGACAATTACAGGTTTTCGGACGTGAAGCCTGGTTTTCACCTGTCGCTTCCGGTACAAATCCAGCCGATGCCATGATTGTATGCCCATGTACCATGAATACGCTCGCTGCAATCGCGGCCGGCATGAGTCAGAGTCTGATTGAAAGAGCTGCTGATGTCATGTTGAAAGAGCAACGGCAGCTTATTCTGGTTCCCCGTGAAACGCCGTTTTCAACGATTCATCTGGAAAATATGCTTAAATTGTCCAGAGCCGGGGTTGTTATTATGCCGGCCAATCCGGGTTTCTATCACCACCCGGAAACGTTGCAGCAGGTCATCGATTTCATTGTGGCAAGAATCCTTGATCACCTCCGGATTGAACATCAGCTGATACCACGATGGGGTGAAAAAAACGCAGCATCAACCGGTTATGGCAATTGTGATTAGTATCGCGCTGGGTGCAAAAACTATTGCGCACGCTGCGCCGCACGGATCGCTTCAAGATTGGCAATGGCTTCTTCATTACCTTGCGCAGCGGCTTTTTCAAACCATTCAATAGCCTTCTGTTCATCCCGATCAACGCCTTCGCCGGTAAAATAGAGTGCGCCCAGATTGTTCTGCGCATCAACATGACCTTGCTCAGCCGCTTTCTTGAATAACACCACAGCCTCGGCCATATCCTGAGGAACACCTTCACCGTTTGCATACAGCAATGCAAGATTAAATTGTGCGTCAGCATAGCCTTGTTCAGCTGCACGATAAAACCAGCCAGCGGCCAATCCAGGATCGTTGTCAAGGACTTGCCCTGTCGCTGTTTTGGATACGGCTTCGCCGGTGTAATACATTACGCCCAGATTTGTTTGAGCTTCAGGGTCACCGGCTTTTGCCTTTTCAAGTAAAACCTGAAACTTCTCTCCCGGTGTCGGACCGGCATCTGAGCCTCCGGGTAGTATCTGCTCTCTGAGTTCAGCCATTTCTTCCGCCGTCATGCCTTCACTCAAGAAAGAGGGTAGTTCATCAATGCGTGTTACTTCGTTTAGTGTCTGTGACGACGAACTTGTCGCTGAATTATCACTCGAGGTATCTTCGCCGCACCCTGACACTATTATTAGTGACGCAGCGAGTAATAAAACAGTCCGTACTTTCATTTGTTATCTATTCCTTTAAAATTGAGCAGATGAATTATAAGGTTAATCTGATATATTTTTAATATAAACTTTCTGAAGTTTTTTTGAAGCTGAGTCTCGTCCGTATTGAACATCCAGTCATAGATTAAAAAAGCCTTTCTTGTTTTGCGGTTAACGTGCGCCCGCCTTTCTCAGCATTTCTGCTGCTTCACTATGGCGGTAAGCATTGGCAAGCGTGAGCGCCGTGGCGCCGTTGCTGGCTTTGATATTAAGATCAGCATTGGCAGCCAGCAACACATAAATGACGCTTAAATGACCATGTTGTGCAGCGAGCATCAGTGGCGTAGCGCCATGGTCAAGCTGGGCATTAATTTCAGCGCCTGCTTCGATTAATTTGTGTGCAGCCATTTGATGACCGCCGCGCGCTGCAAGCATCAATGCTGTCATTCCGTCATTTCTTCTGACCTCTAAGTCAGCATGTGCTGATATCAGCAAATCCATGACTTCCCTTCGGTCACGTTTGGCTGCAAGAATCAGCGCTGTTTCATTTGTTTCATTAGTTGTGGCATTAACATCCGCGTCCAGCGGCAGCAATAGCTCGACCAGATTCGCGCGACCGTCACGGGCTGCTTGAATTAGAACGGTGTAGCCGTTATCACCGCGATAATTTGCATCGCCACCTCTGTCGAGCAACAATTGCACTATAGATCTACTGCCTTTTTTGACGCCTGCAAACAATGCGGCATTGATGGTTGCAGGGGATAATGCATGTTCTGTTTCGAGTATCCGCTTAACCATCGGCAAATTGCCCTTTTCTGCGGCAGTTATCAATTGCTCATCAATATTTTCAATATCTTCCGCCTGAACAGCAGTCATCCATAAAAGTAAAACAAGCAGATATCCAAGATATTTTGCTGCTTTAAGGCAACTTATTCGACAATCAGACATTTCAGTGTACTCTCAAAAAAATTTTAAAACCGATCGCTTGCATCATTGCTTTCGAACAGCGCTTTTGATATGTTTTTTCTATTCAACGATTCTCAAGAAACATTCCAGAATGACTTGACACGTTTCCCCGTTTTCAGAAGACACGGGAACGAATCGAGTTTATGCGTTTTTTCATGTGGATATGATATCTAAAAATCTGATATGCTTCCCAATCGACAAAATCCGACCGCACCGCAAATCGCATCAGCATGATACGTTAAGTTCGATATACTGAGCCTGTTGCAGTTTGTTTCAGGATATACTCCACAGACAGCAATATTTAACGGAAAATCCAGATTCTATCAAAGAAAATCGATGAGTGATAAGAATTACGATATCGCAATCATAGGGGGCGGGCCCGTCGGCATGGCTTTGGCGCTGGCGCTTCAACAGAGCGGTGTGTCCATCCTGCTTCTGGAAGCCCGTGGTTTTCCGGAAAAAGTAGATGATGTCAGGCCTTTGGCTTTGTCGCATGGCAGTTACCTGATTTTGAATCGACTGGGAGCCTGGCGGAGGTTGCCGCATTCTACGCCGATCAAAACCATTCATATCTCAAACAAAGGTTACCTGGGACGCGCAGTGCTTACTACACAGGACGCGGGTGTTCACGCGTTGGGCCATGTCGTCAATTACTTTGATTTATTCCATGCATTGTTTGAAGCCACTTTGGAAACGCAAACGGATTATCAAACAGGCGCTAGCGTCAAAGCATTCTCAACGGATGAGCATCTTGGGTATGTGAGCTATACGCAAAATGATGGCGTTGAAAAAAAGATCTCGACTAAATTGTTAATTCTCGCCGATGGCGGTCGCTTGGGCACTCTGGTAGAAGACATCAGCTATCAGATTAAGGAATATGATCAATGGGCGATTACCGCTAATATTCAGGCAGAAATGCGGCAAACCGGTATTGCATATGAACGCTTTACAGCGGATGGCCCGATTGCTTTACTACCGTCAGGAGATGATTTTTCCTTGGTATGGACGGCTTCTCCAGAAGCTGCAAGAGAGATTTTGACATTACGTGATGATCAGTTTCTGGCGCGCTTGCATGATCATTTTGGTGATCGGCTGGGACAGTTCACTCATGCTGGCAACCGTTCCGGTTTTCCATTGGTGCTCAAATATGCCACATCAACCACTGCGCAGCGCATCGCTTTAGTGGGCAATGCAGCACAAACCCTCCATCCGGTCGCCGGACAAGGATTTAATCTGGGGCTTCGGGATGCCTATGAATTGGCGCAAATCATTCAGGGAACCTTATCTGAGCACAAAGAAATCGGCACGCCGGCCATGTTGAAGCAATTCCGGGAAAAACGTCGTTTCGATAGCAATGGAGGACGTATTTTTACCGATACACTCGTAAAGTTATTTTCCAACGACATTCCGTTGATCAGGCACTTATGCGGTGCAGGTCTTGTGGCACTGGATAATTTACCGCTCGTTAAACGTTTTGTCGCGCGCCGCATGATATTCGGTACGCGAGGCTAACCATGCCTCTCATTCATTTTTTTACGCATAGAAATTTTATCTTTATATAATATCGTAAATTGAATGACTGAAAACCGCTCCTGATTGTCAGGCTTGATGGTAACGTATATCACGTTTTTACAGCGCGCAGCCGCAAACACACAGGGTGCGGTTAATATAAACATGGTAATCGCATTGCACTTCAAAACCGGAATCATTGCCTTCCTGCAGTAGGAAGATTGGATAATGGATTATAAAAAGAAATGCCGAATTTTGAGGTGCGATAGACATAATATTTTTTTGTAAAATCTCTACATTACATGCAAATCGGTAATCACATACTTAAAAACAGACTTGTTGTTGCGCCGATGGCCGGCGTTACCGATCGACCCTTCAGGCAGTTATGCAAAAAGATGGGCGCAGGCATGGCTGTATCCGAAATGGTTTCCAGTAATTCATTATTATGGGGTTCCGAGAAAACGCAGCGCCGCGCAAACCATGACGGAGAGGTATCGCCGATATCCGTTCAAATCGCGGGCGCAGACCCGGATATGCTGGCGGCAGCAGCAAAGTACAATGTTGACCAGGGCGCTCAAATTATTGATATCAACATGGGATGTCCTGCCAAAAAAATATGCAATGTCATGGCCGGTTCGGCATTGCTGAAAAATGAAAAGCTGGTTGAGAAGATTTTGTATTCAGTCGTCAGGTCTGTTGATATCCCGATAACGCTCAAGATCAGGACCGGTTGGGATCAGCAAAACAGAAACGCTCTGGCCGTAGCCAGAATAGCAGAAGATTCAGGCATACAGGCATTGGCAATTCATGGTCGTACGCGTGCCTGTGCGTACCGTGGAGATGCGGAATACAATACGATTGCCAGCGTCAAGGCAGCGGTAAAGATTCCTGTTATTGCCAATGGCGATATCACAACGCCTGAAAAAGCCAGGCAGGTACTGGAGCACACCAACGCCGATGCGATCATGATTGGCCGGGCGGCGCAGGGAAGACCCTGGATCTTCAGGGAAATTGATCATTTCCTGAATACCGGGGAATATCTTCCCCCACCGGAAGTTCTTGAAATACATATTGTTCTGATAAATCATTTGCATGATTTATATACATTCTACGGCGAATATGCCGGTGTGCGTATTGCGCGTAAGCATATCTCCTGGTACACCAGAGGACTGGTCGGTTCTGCCGGTTTCCGGCATAAAATGAATCAATTGCAGACATGCGCTGAACAACTTGCCGAGACAAATGCATTTTTTGCGCAACTGGCTGACTACAATACGCACTTACATTATATTCAGGATGAGAAGGCTGCTACTGTATGAATACAATCAATGAAAATGAAATTGCATGCTGTGTACGTAATTCCATCAATAAATATTTGAGCGATCTGGACGGTGAAAAGCCTGTTTGCATTCACGATATGGTGATTCTCAGCGTAGAAAAACCGCTTATTGAAGTTGTTCTGCAGCATACGCAAGGTAATCAGACACTGGCAGCCGAGCTGCTTGGTATCAACCGCAACACCTTACGACAAAAAATAAAACGTTATCAAATCAATAAGGTATAGCATGACAATCAAACAGGCACTGATCAGTGTATCCGATAAAACAGACTTGCTCGATTTGGCGCGCGTGCTTTGTCAGTCGGGAATAAGCATCATATCGACAGGCGGTACAGCCAAGCTCCTGCAGCGGGAAAATATTCCGGTAGTGGAAATCAGTGACTATACCGGATTTCCCGAAATACTGGACGGGCGTGTCAAAACACTGCACCCGAAGGTGCATGCCGGGATTCTGGCCAGAAATGATATGTCGGAACATGCCGCCACGATGGAAAAAATTGGTATAGCCGATATCGAACTCGTCATTGTTAACCTCTATCCGTTTACCCGGACAATCGCCCAACCGGATTGCAGCCTTGAGGAAGCTATTGAGAATATCGATATCGGTGGCCCGGCGATGGTGCGCGCCGCTGCTAAAAATTATAAAAAAGTAACGGTGATTACCGACCCGGCAGACTATCCGCTGTTATTGAATGAAATCACAGCCAATCAAGGCAAAGTCAGCCTCTCAAGCCGCTTCAGATTCGCGTGTAAAGCTTTCTCCCATACTGCGGTATATGACAGTGCAATCAGTAATTATCTGACTGCAATCAATGACGACGAAAGCCGCAACGCATTTCCGGCTGCACTTAATCTCAATTTCAGTCTTTTGCAGAACTTACGTTACGGGGAAAATCCCCATCAGAAAGCGGCATTTTATCGTGATATAGAAACTGTTCCCGGTGGACTCGCCGGTTATCAGCAGGTTCAGGGAAAGGAACTCTCCTATAACAATATCGCCGACACCGATGCGGCTTGGGAGAGCGTAAAATCCTTCGAAGATCCGGCCTGCGTTATCATCAAGCACGCGAATCCCTGCGGCGTTGCCGTTGCCGACACCATTCTGAATGCTTATCTGCGCGCATTCGCCACCGATTCAACATCCGCTTTCGGCGGTATAATCGCATTTAACCGTCCACTGGATGCCGATACCGCCGCTGTGATATTGAAACAATTTGTTGAAGTGATTATCGTCCCTGGAATATCCGATGAGGCAAAATCACTACTAGCGCAGAAAAACAATATCCGTGTTCTGATTGTGGCGCTGGAGCATGGTAGCAACGCATATGATCTCAAGCGGATCGGTGGTGGTCTGTTGGTGCAAACCCCAGACAATCATCACCTTGCGCGCAGCGATCTCAAAGTGGTTACGCAAAAAAATCCCACTGAACAGCAAATGGATGATCTGCTCTTTGCCTGGCGCGTGGCGAAATACGTCAAATCCAATACGATTGTGTTTTGTCGCAACATGCAGACGCTTGGCATCGGCGCTGGCCAGATGAGTCGGGTTGACAGCGCAAAAATTGCGACAATAAAAGCACGGGAGGCAGGGTTCGATTTAACCGGTTCCGTCGTTGCATCCGATGCGTTTTTTCCGTTTCGAGACGGTCTCGATGTGGTCGTTCAGGCCGGTGCGCGGGCTGTCATTCAACCGGGTGGCAGCATTCGTGACGATGAAGTTATTGCCGCAGCCGATGAGCAGCACGTGACAATGGTCTTTACCGGCATACGGCATTTCAGACACTGATACATACAAAAACAATGAAATTACTGGTCATAGGCAATGGCGGCCGGGAACATGCAATAGCATGGAAACTCGCACAGTCACCACGCGTTCGGAAAGTTTATGTGGCGCCTGGGAACGCTGGTACTGTGCAAGAGCATAACCTTGAAAATATCGCCATTACAGCAATTCCTGATTTAATCCGGTTTTCAAGAAATGAAAGCATCACATTTACAGTTGTAGGGCCAGAAGCACCGCTGGCTGAAGGCATTGTTGATGCTTTTCAGGCAGCGGGATTAAAAATTTTCGGCCCCACACAAAAAGCCGCACAACTGGAAATATCGAAACGTTTTGCCAAAGATTTCATGCAGCGACACAATATTCCAACGGCAGCTTATGCCACATTTACCCAGGCTGAAGCAGCGCATCAGTATGTAGACCGGCAAGGTGCTCCGATTGTCATTAAAGCGAGTGGACTGGCGGCAGGTAAAGGTGTTATCGTCGCTGCCACGCTGGAAACAGCGCATGCTGCGATCAATGATATTCTGGTGGAGCAGCGTTTTGGTAATGCCGGCGCTGAAGTGATCGTTGAAGAGTTTCTGCAAGGCACCGAAGTGAGCTTTATCGTTATGTCTGATGGACAGCATGTTCTGCCACTGGCCACCAGCCAGGATCATAAACGTTTGCTTGACGGCGATAGTGGCCCAAACACCGGCGGAATGGGTGCCTATTCCCCTGCACCGTTCATTTCTCCGAGTACGCACGCCCAGGTCATGAGCAAAGTCATTTATCCGGTCATTCAGGGCATGGCGCAGGAAGGTACACTCTATACCGGATTTCTTTATGCGGGGTTGATGATTACGCCGGATAAACAGATCAAAGTTCTGGAATTTAATTGCCGCATGGGCGATCCGGAAACTCAACCCATCATACTGCGGCTTAAAAGCGATTTGTCGATGCTGATGGAACATGCATTTGATAGCGCGCTGGATCAGGCGGAAACGGAATGGGACCGGCGCGCGGCGATGGGTATTGTTATGGCAGCCGACGGTTATCCTGAAAATCCCGTAAAAGGGGATGTTATCAGAGGATTGTCCGAATTGATGCGTGAACAGAATGAAGCCGACGATTTTCATATTTTTCATTCAGGAACGGCTCTGGACGGAGAAAATGGACAGCAACTCGTCACCGCCGGGGGGCGCGTTCTCTGTGTCACCGCTTTGGGAGATAGTCTGAGAATCGCCCAGCAGCGTGCGTATGAATTAGCCGCTCGGATTGAATTCAGGGGTGGACATCTACGTCATGATATTGGTTATCAAGGAATCAATTACTTACACAAATCGGTGTGAAAAATTAATCATTTTATGAAACTACATTACGCTATAAAATCAAGCATAATTAGTCTGGTGCGCTTTATTTTGATGTCGCGCATCTTGCCTCCCAAGAACTAGAAGACCAGCAGGTGGTTATAAAAGCCGTGACTATCGTGTATCGAAGCGTTGCATTGAAATCTTTTTAATCGAACAATGTAAAATTTATCGCCGCATCATTTTCGTATCCAGAGCCACAACAAGATAGATAAAACTATTGAAATCAATAAACCTGTCGTCAAGGGGAAATAGAAAGTGAAATTTTCCCGCTCAATATAAATATCACCTGGCAGTCGGCCAAACGGCAACTTGGAGAACAGAGGCCAGGCTACGCCTAGAATTAACAGGATGATGCCAAGTGTAATCAGCAGTTGCTGCATTGTGTGTTCCGAAGAAAACATAAGGATATACATATTAACAAACGGTTTTTATATTCTCAAACGATGAAGAAACTGCTTATCTTTGGTTATGGCAATCCAGGACGAGGAGATGATGCAATTGGGGCGCTGTTTGTCGAACACATCTCAAGATGGAAACGCGAAGACTTAAGCTGTCTAAGCGATATGCAGCTACTGGTTGAACATGTAACGGACCTGCGTGCATATAATGAAGTCATCGTTGTTGATGCAGACGTAGCTTGTGCCGAGCCGTTTGAATTTTTACCCATCGCCGCGCTCAAAGATGAGAGCTATACCAGCCATACGCTCACACCTGCGGGATTGCTGTATGTTTATCAGCAAGTTTATCATCGTGATTCGCCAGCAGCTTTTTTATTACGCATTCGGGGTTATAATTTTGATTTGAGCGATGGACTCAGCACAAAGGCAGCGGGCAATTTGAATGCAGCAATCCAGTTTATAACTCAAAGGTATCTGTAAACTATGAAATTTTTTATTAGTGCTATGCAGGCGTGGTTGCCGCGTTGTCAGGCGGTGTAATGGTCTGGTGGTGTGGGGTGAGCGTGGTTCTGATATGCACGAGATGACGCTCGCTGAATATATGCTGCAAATTATCGAAGAAGCGGCGGTTGCACAGGATTTTACACAGGTTAAAACGGTATGGATGGAAGTAGGGCGGTTATCATGCGTGGAAAAGGAAGCATTGCGGTTTTGTTTCTCGGTAGTCGTTGATGGAACAATTGCCCAGCAGGCAAAGCTTGAACTCATCGACATTAAAGGGCGAGGTCGGTGTGTGCAGTGTGAATGCGAGATGGACATCAGTGCGCTATATGATGCCTGCCCAGCGTGTGGTAGCTATGCGATACAAGTCATCGCGGGGGATGAAATGCGAATCCGTGAACTGGAAGTGGAATAGAAGGATCGATAATGTGCACAACATGCGGCTGCGAAACCGAACATATACACATGGATGGTGACATTCTGCATCATCATGAACATGATGATGCGGTTGGCAGTCATACGCATCATCCTCGTGTGCCTGGCATAAGCGAGTCACGGAGGATTGAAGTCGGACGGGCGATTCTGGCCAAGAACAATCATTTTGCGCAGCATAATCGCTATTATCTGGCCAAGCAGGGTATTTTTATGTTGAATCTGGTATCCAGTCCTGGTTCCGGTAAAACCACGATACTGATCGAGACCATCAAAGCCTTGCAGAATGAAATTCCGATTGCAGTGATTGAGGGCGACCAGCAAACCGATCAGGATGCAGTACGTATCCGTGCAACCGGCGTTCCTGTCTTGCAGATCAATACCGGGAAGGGGTGTCATCTTGATGCGCATATGGTCGGTCATGCCATGGAAAGACTGGATTTACAGGATAACAGCCTGCTGTTTGTTGAGAATGTTGGGAATCTGGTGTGTCCAGCAGCTTTTGACTTGGGTGAGGCGCATAAGGTAGTCATTCTGTCCGTTACCGAAGGTGAAGACAAGCCGCTAAAATATCCAGATATGTTTCATGCTGCAGATGTAATGTTGTTGAACAAATGTGATCTTTTGCCTTATCTGTCATTCGATGTGTTGTGTGCGATCGACTATGCGCGTCGAATTAACCCTGCGTTACAGGTAATACAAATATCCGCTACCTTGGGTAGCGGATTGCGGCAATGGATAGACTGGTTAAAATCCGGCCATCAACAGGCTGCCCAGATTGTGGCTGCTGAAAAGGCGGTACTATAATTCTTTAGAAATTATCCGCGATTGATTGACAGCGATTTTTGCACTTTTACCGAAATCAAATTGCCGGCTTCAGGTCCCTCTGTATTGGCCTGTGGCGCTTGGTTGAAGAACACAGTTTGCATAACGCAAGGAGATACTGCTTATCTTTCGCCGGTCAATGGAGATCTGTCGACCGCGGAGGCGCGAGACAAACTTGACGAGGCCGTGGTTCGGATGTGCAGTTTCTTGTCAATCAAACCCGAAATCGTCGCGCATGATTTGCATCCGGATTTCTACAGCACTGAGTTTGGTTGTAGCTACGCGGCTCAACATCATATTCCTGCAATTGCCGTGCAGCATCATCATGCACATATTGCGGCAATTTGTGCCGAACATCAAATTACCGAGCCTGTGCTGGGACTTGCGCTCGATGGCGTCGGGCTTGGGGCGGATCAAACTCCATGGGGTGGTGAATTACTATGTGTTGAGGGTCAATTCTTCCGACGGCTGGGCCATCTGTCTACTCTTGCGCTTCCGGGAGGTGACCGGGCTGCACAGGAACCCTGGCGCATGGCAGCAGCAGCATTGGCAAAACTGGGTCGTATGGATGAAATTGACCAACGCTATTCGGAACAATATGCTGTGCAGGCAGTCGTTCATATGTTGGAGCATAACATCAATTGCCCACAGACTTCGAGTATGGGAAGGTTGTTTGATGCGGCGGCCGGTTTACTCGGTATTCATCTGATTCAATCACATGAGGCACAAGCGGCAATCAGTCTGCAGCAGCTTGCTGAAAGGGAAGGACAAAAAAAAGCTTTGGCAACTGGTTATCGAATCACTGCTGATAATCAACTGGATTTTTTACCTTTGCTGTCTGCGTTGGCGGATTGTTCCGGTGTTGTTAGGGATGCTGCATACGCGGCTGCAATGTTTCACGCTACGCTGAGCACCGGATTAGCGGAGTGGGTGCTACAGGAATCACATCGATCAGGCATTATGTGCCTTGCTCTTGGCGGTGGTTGTTTTCATAACGAAATATTAACACAAGGGATTATGGATAAACTGAGTGATAATCCAATACGTCTCTTCAAACCCCAAAAAGTACTACCGGATGATAGTGCCATCGCATTGGGCCAGGCCTGGGTTGCATTGCAAGTTTATAAAAATGATGACTAACGAGAGTTAAAGTAAGAAATGAGTAATGAATCGCCCCGGGTTTACAGGAGACTCTATTTCTTGAGAGGATAGAGTAATGAAAAAACAAATGAGATATTCACCGGAAGTACGGGAACGCGCTGTCCGGCTATTGCGAGAACACCAGGGCGAGT
>Ga0268299_1000574_pt1 | contig 106002 bp, 77 predicted proteins | sample NOBtaG_FD_193484 | JGI IMG/M metagenome (GOLD analysis project Ga0268299, IMG submission 193484) | Activated sludge microbial communities from bioreactor in Nijmegen, Gelderland, Netherland - NOB reactor | ecosystem: Engineered > Bioreactor > Aerobic > Activated sludge | place: Netherlands...
GCCAATGAGTTAGGGCTTTTTGACATGAGCGGAAATGTATGGGAATGGTGTTGGGACATCTACGCCTATTACGACAAACCCACATCAAAATTTAGTGCCCGCATTGATAGGGGCGGCTCTTGGGGAGACCCTGGGGTCAAGACAACTGTAAGAGGAGCAGCACCACCTCATTATAGAGGGCAGGATGAACCATATCACCTTTATGGTCATATTGGCTTCAGAATAGCCCGGAGTAAACCATAAATCGCAGAACTACCGCTTCCCTGCCAATCGCTCGCTAAACGCGGCTGTTCGGCAGAGAAGCAAACCGTTCTCTCAAAACCATAACCCCCTACGCACCCCCATCATCTGCCCCATCAGCCTCGGCGGGCGGCCTTGCCCGCAAGGGGCGGCGGCCTTCGCGCCGGGCTTCGGCGCGGGCAGGCACTTAAGGGCGGCATTTCCCGCAACGTTGAGCGAAAGCGCCGTACTTTTGTATCCAATTCAACCGACATGGCAAAAAAATTGGTCCGATTCGACTGGGCGATGAAGCGGCTGCTCCGCAACAAGGCCAACTTCGACATTCTGGAAGGTTTCCTCTCCGAGTTGCTCCATGACGATTTCAAGATCAAGCAAATCCTCGAAAGCGAAGGAAACAAAGAAACCGAGGACGATAAGTTCAACCGGGTGGATATTCTCGTGGAGAACAAAAAGGGCGAGTTGGTCATCGTCGAAATCCAGAATACCCGCGAGGCCGACTACTTCCAGCGGATGCTGTACGGCACGGCAAAGGTCATCGTGGAGCATATCGCCGAAGGGCAGCCGTATTCCCGAGTCAAAAAGGTCTATTCCGTGAACATCGTATATTTTGACCTCGGTCAAGGGGACGACTATGTGTATCACGGAACGACCACGTTCATCGGCATCCACAGCAACCATGAACTGGAGCTTTCCGAAAAGCAGAAAGAACTTTTCAAAAAGTCATCGGTATCGGATTTGTACCCAGAATATTATGTGATAAAAACAAATCGGTTCAACGAAGTCGCCAAGGATACTTTGGACGAGTGGATATATTTCTTGAAAACGGCTGAAATCAAGGAGGAATTTACTGCAAAGGGCTTGAAGTCTGCGAGCCAAAAACTTGACATCCTGAAATTAGACCCTGCCGATCGCAAAGAATATGACCGATACATGGAGGCACAGCGGAGTGACGCGAGTTTTGTTGAGACTGTGAAATTAGAAATATCTAGTGTAGTCAAGGAAATAGCAGAAAATGCCCTGAGTAAAGGCTCAACAATTGAGTTTGTCTCTGAAATTACAGGACTTTCGATTCCAGAAGTTCAAAACATTGCTAACAACTTAGGAAATAAATAAATTGCCCAACTATTGCATGGCTGCCAACTGCTTCCTAAACGTCGCAGTATGCAGTCATACTCACGTTCTCTTCCCCACGCACCCCCATCATCTGCCCCATCAACCGCGGCGGGCGGCCTTGCCCGCAAGGGGCGGCGGCCTTCGCGCCGGGCTTCGGCGCGGGTAGGTACTGAAGGTGGGTATCATTCCGGATTTCGAGGCAGCCTTTGCGCTCGAAACTTTTTGTGTATTTTTGTGGGTAATTTTACGGAATGGCAAAAAAATTAGTTCGATTCGACTGGGCGATGAAAAAAATGCTTCGCCACAAAGCCAACTTCGACATCCTCGAAGGCTTCTTGTCGGAGTTGCTCGGTGAAGACGTAAAGATCAAGCAAGTCCTTGACAGCGAGAGCAACAAAGAGACGGAGGACGACAAGTTCAACCGTGTGGATATACTTGTGGAGTTCGCCGACGGCGAATTGGTCATCGTAGAAGTCCAAAACACCAAAGAGTATGACTACTTTCATCGGATGCTCTACGGCACGTCGAAAGTCATCACCGAACACATCAAGGAAGGTCAGCCCTACGCCGAAGTCAAGAAAGTGATTTCGGTGACAATAGCCTACTTCGATTTGGGGCAAGGGAAGGACTACGTTTATTATGGAACCACTGTTTTCAAAGGCATACACAAGAACGATATTTTGACGCTCGCCGACAAGCAAATTGAACTCTACAGAAAAAATAATGTCCACGAGATTTTCCCGGAATACTGGGTAATCAAGGTCGGAAAATTCGGCAATCGGGTGAAGGACAAACTCGACGAGTGGATTTACTTTTTCAAAAACGCTGAAATCAAAAACAACTTTTCAGCGAAGGGCCTGAAAGCGGCGGGAGAGAAATTGGATGAGATGAAATTGAATGAAAAAGAGGCAAAAGACTATAGAAAGTACCTAAAAGAACTTCGGGATATCGCCAGCGAGCAGCACACGAAAATGGCAGATGCACAAGACCTGATCAGAAAAGGGAAGATTGAGGTTGCTCAAAACCTAAAATTAATGGGACTCTCAAACTCAGATATAAAAAAGGCAACCGGGCTTTCTGATGAAGATATAGACAACCTCTAAAAGTGCCCAACAATCCGCTGCCTATCATGCCTCCAAGCGTCGGCAGGTCGGCAGTGGTAGCGTTCTCTCAAAACCAAAACCCCACTTACCACCCCCACCATCAACCGCAGCTGGCGGCCTTGCCCGCAAGGGGCGGCGCCCTTCGCGCCGGGCTTCGGCGCAGGCAGGCACTGAAGGGCGGCTCAGGAACCCAAAACAGCAGGAAGCGCGATTTTAAGGGTTTTCTAATGCCCATTACCGGGTACACCTGCTACCGATGGCCCTATTTTTGTGCCCTCAAGTACAAAAACTATCCTGACATGCGACAACTTTACCTGCTGGCTGCCTTGTGCGCAGCCTTTATCTCGGGGGTTTCGGCCCAATCGCCCACCGACGCGCTGATGATGCCAAAGGGCGTCATTTGCATACTCGGCCAGTACTCCAGCGCCCAATGGGACGAGTACTGGGAGGGCGCCAACAAACGCTCCAACCTGAACATCGGCACCTACACCAACCAGAACGTCATGGTCATGGCCAACTACGGCATCACCGACAAACTCAACGTGCTGGCAGGACTGCCGTACATCTGGACCGACAGCGACAGCTACTTCGAAGGGGAATCCGGTGCGCAGGACCTGTCCGCCTGGCTCAAGTACCAGGCGCTGGCGCTGGAATCGGATTTCGGCACCTTCAAGGTGCAGGCCACGGGCGGCGTGTCCATCCCTGTGCGCGATTATGTGCCGGACTTCCTGCCGTTCAGCATCGGCATCCAGAGCAAGACCGCTTCGCTGCGCGCCATCCTGAACTACACCACCAAAATGGGCCTGTACGCCACCGTGCAAGCCGGCCACACCTGGCGCAGCAACACCACGCTCGACCGCGACTCGTACCTGTACAACGGCCAATGGTACGAAACCGACGAGGTGCCCGTGCCCAACATGATGGACGCCACCGGTCGCCTCGGCTACATCAACTCCAAACTGCAAGCCGAAGTGTTCCTGGACTACTTCACCGGCACCGACGGCGACGACATCCGCTACAACGACATGCCGTTCCCGACCAACAAGATGCAGGCCACCACCGCCGGTGTTTTTGCCAAATATTTCATTTGGAAAAGCCTTGCCCTGCAAGCCAGTTACGGCAAAGTGCTCTCGGGCCGCAACGTGGGTGAAAGCACGATGTACTCTGCCGGCGCAACCTACTTTTTCAACATAACCAAATCCGAATGATGCCAGAGACTTTCCAGGTTTTAGAACTTGGAAGGTCTGGTACACACCATTTTTTTCAACCGAACAAACATGTTTTTGATGAAACATATCCACTCCGCCATCCGCCTTACACTCGGACTCAGCCTCTTTGCCCTGTTCACACAGTGCGACAAGGATATTGAAACCCCGGTATTTGAAGCCTACCCCGAAACCAGCCTCGACGCCAATGGCGGCACCTGGAAAACATTCGTGCTCGCCAATGGGTCGCAAATAGGCGTGCCCGCCCCCGAAGCCACTGCCTCGGCGGCCTACCAGGCCGAACTGGCCGACCTGAAAACCAAAATGGCCGCTGCCACCGCCGAGCAGCAAAACCTGGCCCGCCACTGGGGCGCCAACGGGGTGCTGCGCTGGCACGCCATCGCCCGCGAACTGGCCGCCCAGTACAACGTGCCGCCAAACTACAACCCCGACGGCACCTATCCCTCGCCCGACCCAATGAACCCCACCGTTTACCCGCGCTTCCCGTTTGCCACCCCGCCCTACGCTTCGCGGGCATTTGCCCTGCTCGCCGTGGCCCAGTACGATGCTTTGGTGACGGCCTGGCACCACAAGTTCCAGCACAACCGCCTCGCGCCCTACAAAAATGACGCGACCATCCGCCCATTGATCCCGGAGAACGACCTGCCGTCGTACCCCTCGGAAGATGCCGTGGTGGCCGCCGCCTCGCGGGAAGTGCTCAAGTTCCTGTTCCCTGGCGAAGTATCGAAAATCAACGCCCTGTCCGAGGAGCACAAGAACAGCCGCCTCTGGGCCGGCGCCAACGTACAAAGCGACCTCGACGCGGGAGAAGTGCTGGGTGTAGCCGTAGCCGCTCAAATCATCAGCTACGCCAAGGCCGACAAAATGGGCATGGCCAACAATCAGGCCGGTTTCCAGGCCCAGCGCGACGACGCCACCGCACGCGGCATCACCCGGCAGTGGCACAGCCTCGACATTCCATCCCGTCCGCCCATGCTGCCTTCATACGGCAACGTAACAACTTGGAACCTCAACAAGCCCACCATGATCTCCCTGCGCCCGGTGGCGCCGCCGCAACCCGGCACCCCCGAATTTGAAACGGCGCTCAACGAATTGCGCGACATGTCCAAAAACCGCACGCGCGAGCAGTTCCGCATCGCCTCGTATTGGGCCGACGGCGTAGGTTCGTACACGCCGCCCGGTCACTGGAACCGCAAGGCCGCCGAGTATATGCACGAAAAACAGTTCAACGAAATTCGCGCTGCCCGGGCAATGGCACTAATGAACACCGCCATTCAGGATGCCGGCATTGCCTGCTGGGACACGAAATTCTACTACCTGCTGCCGCGCCCCACGGAAGTGGACCCGAACGTGACGACCTGCACCGGTATTCCGAATTTCCCGGCCTACACATCCGGTCACTCCACGTTTTCCGCCGCTGCGGCAGAAGTATTGTCGTACTTGTTCCCGGACAAGGCATCCGAAGTGCAGGCGATGGCCCAGGAAGCCGCCAATTCCAGGATTTACGGTTGCATCCACTACCGTTTCGACAGCGAAGTCGGCCTGACACATGGCAAACAGATCGGAGCATTTGCCGTGCAACGCGGGCAGTCGGACGGTTCGCAGTAAGTTGCGTGCCGTTCCTTTTGCTATTTCGGTACACGGGAGCGTTGATTGGCGATATCTCGCCCGGCACGCGCAGGCCCCACCCCCGGCCCCTCCCCCAAATGGGAGGGGAGACGCAGATTCCACTTCAATCATCGTTGAAATCTACGGTGTTTGTCGCGTCTCCCCTCCCATTTGGGGGAGGGGCCGGGGGTGGGGCCTGTGCGTGCCGGGCGACAATATACCCAACTAATGCTCGCCGGTAACGGGCTTAGGCCAAGGAGTTGCGAACTGACAATAACCGGCAACCCGGATTATTCCCTATTTTGCAGCCCGAATTTTGCTTTTTGCAACTGCTGCCAATATGAAAATCCGGTACGCCCTCCTCGTGCTTTCCCTTTTTGCCTGCACCCGGCCCCAACCCGGCCCGGTGCCGGAAGTACTGTCCGCCGAAACCTCGGCCCAACTTTCCCAACAACTCGATGCACTCCTGGAGCGACTGGAATCCGACGAGCCGCCGGGAAACATGCCCGTTCTCCTGGATTCGGCGCTTGCCTGTGCCCAAACGCTGAAAAAGCCGGAGGAATGGCTCACCGTTCTGGAACTGTACTGCGGATACTTCAGCGAACAGGAAGATTTTCAGGCAGCGTATGAACTCCTGGAAAAAAACATCGCCCGGGCCTGGTGGGGCGAGGACGGCCGCAAAGGGCGGCTGTATTATTGGCAAGGATACGTCCTGCGCCAACTGGACCGCAACTACGCCGCCATGCGCTACCTGGAAAAAGCCAAAGCGCTCTCCGACCAATTCGGCGACGTGTTGGTGGACGAAAACCCCGCAGGCCCCATTTACAAGACGCTCGCCAACATCAAGACCCGCCTCGGCGAAAACGAGGAGGCCGAAAAACTCCTCCTGGCAGCCCTCGACCTGCTGCTCGCGGACACCATTCCCGACAATGCCGCGCCCAACGCCCTCACCCGCGCGGATATCCACAGCGACCTCGGAATCGCCCACCTGAACGCAAACCTGCCGGCCATAGCCCTCGAGCAGTACAACGCCGGACTGGCCGCACTGGAAAACCCCGCCCTTCAAACGCCCTACTTGACGGAATACCTGGCCGACACCCGGGGCATGCTCTTGTCCAACAAGGCCGGCGTACTGGCCGAACTGGATCGGCTGCCGGAAGCCGAACAAGCCGTCCGAAAGGCCCTGGCCACGATTACCCCCGACAGGTTCAACTACCGCTTCAACGCCATGACGGTTCTGGCCGGCATCGAAGACCAGGCCGGCCATGGCGCCAAAGCCCGCGACTCTTGGGCAGCCGCGCTTGATTACGCCCGCCTCCATGCAGACGAACTGGAACCCCGCGAAGTGGCCAAGTTGCTCAACACGATGGGCTGGGCCGCTTACCGCGACAAACGCTACCGGGAGGCCGCGCTTTTTGCCCAAAAGGCCCTGCACCTGCTCTACCCCACCCTCTCGCCCGACGACCTGCGCCAAAACCCGGACCCGGCGAATTTCGACCCCGACCCCGAAAACACCGTGGCCGAAGCGCTCGACCTGAAAGGCGAAGCCCAATGGCAACTCCACCAAAACGAAACAAACCCGGAACACCTGCGGCTGGCCGACAGCACCACGGCTTTGGCCATTCTGATGATGGAACACCTGCGCAACGCCGCTGTGTACGAATCGTCCAAATTAGGCTCCGCCCAACAAAGCCGCACGCTGTTCAGCCGGATGTTCCGCATCCTGCACGCGCAACAAGTCGCTGGAAGCACCACTGCCGCAGCGCGCGCGTTCGAGTTTTCCGAAAAAAACAAGGCCGTGTTGCTGCACCAGAAAGTGAGCGCCGATGCCGCGCTCCGGGCCGCCGGCGTACACGATTCCCTGATCCAGCAGAGCCTCGACCTGAAAGAACAATGGGCCGAACTGCGCAACCAGGCGTACCGGCACCGGCTGAACAGGGGCGCTGAAAACGACTCGCTCGGCCAAATCCTGAACAAGAGGCTGTACCAAATAGAAGTGCAGCAGCAGGCCCTGCGTCGCCACATCGCCGACCGGTACCAGCTGCCGCCGGACGGGCGTGCCGCCAAAACGGCATCTGTCGCCGATGTGCAAGCCCGGCTGCTCCGCTCTGGCGAGGCCTGGCTGAGTTATTTCTCCGACCGCGACAGCGGCCAACTATACATTGTCACCATCGCCCCGGAGGCCATACGACTGACCCGGCAGCCGTACCGGGACGAGTCCGTTCTGGAGTTTTTACAACTCTTCAACAACGCCCGCACCGCGGAAAACCGATCGGGCGACACTGCGCTCCGGGCCGAATTCATTCGCCGGAGCCGGCGTCTGTACGAAACGCTCCTGCTGCCAGCTTTGGCCGGGGACGCCTTGCCCGAGCGGCTCGCCCTGTCGCCCGACGGCGCTCTCGCGCTGTTGCCGTTCGATGTGCTCCTTTGCCGGCAAACACCACCCGAGGCCCCGGCAAATTACGCGACCCTTCCCTACCTCGCCCTGGAATGCCGGACGCGGTTTGCCCCATCGGCATCGCTGGAGTTGTTTTATGCCGAGCTGCCGCGATCCGCGCACAACGGCACTTATGTCGGGTTTGCGCCCGACTACTCCGGCAGCGTACTGGGGCGAGTAGTGTCAGGCCCGACGGTGGTACAGGATGCCGAAAAGATGTTTGGCGGCAAAGCGTACATCGGCGAGCAGGCCCGGCTGGACACGTTCTTGCGACAAGCCGGGAACCACGCCATCGTACATTTCCACGGCCATGCCGAAGCCTCCGACTCGTTTCCCGACCTCTCCTGGATGGCCTTCACCGCCAATCAACCAGCCAACCAATCCACCAATCAACCAATCAACCAATCAACCAATCAACCAGTCAACCAGCCAACCAATCAACCAGTCAACCAGTCAGCCAGCAATCCGCTGGCGCCCCGCCCGGGCCGCATGCCGGAAGCCGAACTGAAAAACTGTTTGTTTGCCCACCAGATCTACCACGCGCAACTCGGCGCCGACCTTGTGCTTTTGAGCGCCTGCCAAACCGGCCTCGGCAAGATTGCCCTCGGCGAAGGCACGCTCAGTTTGTCCCGCGCATTTCAGGCTGCTGGCTGCCCGGCCACCGTGATGAGCCTGTGGGAAGTGGGCGACCGGGCAACTGCCGCGCTCATGGGATTTTTTTTGGCCAACGTACGCGCCGGGCAGGACAAGGACGAGGCGCTGGCCAACGCCAAACGCGAGTACCTGAAAAAGAACGGCGCACTCGCTTTTCCGTACCACTGGGCGGGTTTTGTGCTCACCGGGAATGCCGATCCAGTGCAATTGCCGAATCCGTGGTGGCGGCAGGGCTGGGTATGGGCGCTGGTGGCGGCGGGGTTGGCGGGGCTGGGCTGGATGGCTTGGCGACGGCGCTGAATTCCCCCTTCGCCCCCACCACAAAATACATCTCTGCTTCCCCGATGTTCTTGATCGGGATACGCCCCCGGTACTCGCAGTCGTAATAGTCGCCCACGAGGGCGTAGGTGGCGCCGCTGATGTTCACGCGGTTGGCCTTTCCGTTGCTTTCCATGCGCGCGGCAATGTTGACCGTTTCGCCCCAAATGTCGAAGGCGAATTTGGTGGCGCCCACGATGCCGCCCACCACCGGGCCGGAGTGCATGCCGATACGGGCCTCGAAAACCGGAAGCCCTTGCTGGATGCGCTCCAGCCGCCATTTTTCCAGAAAATGCTGCATCGCGAAGGCTGCCTGTACCATGCGCACGGCGTGGTCGGGGCGCGGTTCGGGGATGCCCGCCACGCACATGTAGCAGTCGCCCATGGTCTTGATGCGGTCGAGTCCCAGGCGCGTGACGATGCGGTCAAACTGGCCGAAGCAGTAGTTCAGGTCGGCGATCAATTGCGCGGGGTCGAGCGCGGCGCATATTTTGGAGAAGCCCTTGAAGTCGGCAAACAGCACGGTCACTTGCTCGAAGTGTCGGGGCTGCACATAGCCGCGCTCCATGAGTTCATCGGCCACGGAGGCAGGAAGGATGTTGCGCAGGAGGTTGTCGGCCCGCTGCCGCTCCCATTCGAGCAGGTTTTTTTGTTCTTCGAGCATGCGCTCGCCCGCAAACTGCCGGGCGCGCAAGTTGTTCTGAAATGTGGCGAACACAAAGGTGGGCACTTGCAGGCTCAGGCACTCCAGCACCCGCGCCAGCCGCAGGGCGCCATCGGAGTCGGGAAGCAGCAAAATGGCCGCCAGCATCACCAAGAACGAAAGCATGTTGACGACGATGCGGTCCCGGTGCGAGAGGTTGAGGAACAGGTTGGTGATCAGCACATACACCGCGTACAGGATCATGGTGCCGCGGTCCAGCAGGCCGAGAATGGTCATGGGCAGCAGCGTCAGGGTCATCAGGCCGAGCGTCAGGCGCGCAAGCCGGCGCCCGTTGGCGAATGTTCCCGCTTGCACCTCGACGCGATGCGCGCGGTAGATCCAAAACGGTATGGCAAACAGGGCGAACGAAAGATGGCTGAACAACAACCAGGTATGCACCGGATTGCTCCAAAGGGAGCCTTGCGTGTGCCTGACCCAGTCGAGCAACAGGAGCACCGGCAGGAAAAACAGGCTCAGCCGGGACACGACATGCGCCTTCCTGGCATTCTCCAAATTCTGCTCCCGCAAGAACCCCTCCCGGTGTTCCGCGCCGATTTGAAAAAAAAGTGCCTGATCGAAAAAACGTCTCATCGGTGAGTAGGCGTTTAGACGTGTCCAAGGTATGGTTTGCCGCAAGCAAAAAACACTTTCTTTGCACATTCATCACGAATCACGGATAAAATGCCTGTTCTGAACACCACCATCCTCGTCCTGCTTCTGTTGGCCTCCCGAACGGCGCTGTTCGGTTTTCAGTTGGCCGACGGCGCCCGCCCCGCCCCGAACACATCCGACAAGTACATTTTTTACTGGGGCAGCCTGCAGGCCGACCTGACGCGGGCCAATAATTTTCACGCCACCGCCGAGATCGGCGTACAGGCATTCCGCCAAATGCTGCTCCATGCTCCGAACCTCTGGAACGGCTCGGCGCTGGTCGCGCAGGTCGCGTTCCGCCTCGACGGGCACCCCGTTACCGCCACGCGCGGCGAGCAAGACTACGTTTCCCGGCTCGGCTGGCTCGACGAAACCTTTAGCCCGACGGCAACCGAAGGACGAGTGCTGCACCTCACTGACCTGCGCCTCGATGACGCCACCACCGGCAGCATTGACATCCTTTTGAAAGAACCGGAAACGAAACCGTTCAGCGACGTGTCGGTATGGCAAAGCAACACCACCAGCATGATCAACGACCAATTGCTGGAGCAGGTCGCCTGGGGAAGAGAGGACATCCTGGATATTTCGAACCGCGATTTCTTCACCGAAAACGAGTTTTGGCAAATCATCCGCCTCGAACCCTTCGTGGTGTGGAACCCTTATGTGGCGCAACGGGAGGTACGCGCCGGTATCCGCGTCGCGTCGCGTACCGGGACCGAGCAGGGCTTTACGACGGTGCTGGAATCGAACGCCTACCGCAGCATGGTGGCCAACATCGCGAATTACAAGCACCTGGTTCGTCCCGGCTCCTTGGCTACCCTGACCCTGCACACCGACCAACACGACCGGCTGTATGAAAAAGCCCTGAACATCGTGGCCGACAACGACCCGCGCCTTGTGCTGCGCCGAAACCGCGATACCCACACGCTGAGGTTGCTATGGGGCGCCATGGACCAAACGATCAGAAACCTGTATCTCCAAAACGACTTGCGCGATGCAACGGGGGCGCTCGTAAGCGTAGATGACCAGAAGGTAATGCGGTACACGCTTCAGGCCGGCGAACTGGAGCATTTGCTCGCCCTCCGCCCCGAGCTGTGGATTGACGGGCAGCGGATACCCGACCTGGCCTTCACCCTGGCAAGCGGCGACTGGTCGGCAGCGGTGCAGGCGGGCAAGCCCATGCCGGACAGTCTCGCGACTCCCATGCTCGAAAAAAACACCCTGCAACTTCGCAACCTCCAAGCATCGGGCTACGACCTGAGCGCCCTTACGTTTTCGATAAACTTTATCCAGTCGAACGAATTGCTCATGGTCCGCAATCGCCTGTCCTCGCTGCTGGCAGCCAATAGCAGCGCGCGCATCACCCTCCACCACCCGGTACGAGAGGGAAAGGTGTACAGCGTGGTGTTCGAACTAAAAGAGCCGACCCGTTTTCGCCTCAGCGTGTTCGAGCCGGACGACTGGACGGTGTACTCGACAGACGACACCTACCTCGCTGGCACGCACCGCGTCGAGATACCGCTTTCGGTGTTCCGCAACTCCGGCAAACACTACCTGTTTTTGAACACGCCGTTCGGGGTGGCCCGGCAGGAGTTTGAGGTACGGTGAGTAATGATGGGCCGCAAGTCTTGTGCGACTTGCGGCCCGATCTGCCAACTGCGCTACGGCCAGTGCCGTGCGGTGAAAACCCCGTTCTTGAACCGAACCGTTCGCGGAAACTTTGTCCGCGTATCGTTCGGGTCTTTCAGCAGCGTCACGTCGAAACGCCCCCTGACCGTGCCAACGACGGTATCTATGGCATCTACCCATACCCTGTTTGACTCAACTCTTGGGCCTGGACGGTAGTCGGTTATGACAACATCGTCGTGTTTAATCGAAAACAAACTCCTTAGTTTACCTTCCCAAGGGCCAGGAAGGTCAGCTGTGTTGTCTATTTGATACACACCAACCGCTGCAGGAATATTACTGATGCTGAATGATTCTGCTACAATACTCAATATACTATCTGGATAAAAGGCAAGGAAAGAAACTCCGAATTGATATGGGCGCTCTTTTATAAAAAATGTTGCATAAGCAGATGCTTCCCAATCTTCCCCCCCTCGCATGGCTTGTACTTGTCCGTAGTTCTGGGGGCCTTTCCAAAGATCGAAGAAAGGCCAAATCTCTTCTTTCTCACAGCAGGTGATGAGCAAGGTGGTAACAATTGCCAGAGCGATTTTTTTCATGGTTTGTTTTTTGAAGTGTGACGGGTACGGTGATCAATAAGCATCATTTACGGTGACGAAACAGGAGATTTGCGAACATGACAAAAGATTGGGCCGCAAGTTTTTATGTGACATGTGGTACGGACTATCTGTTGTGCTATGGTCTAAAATCAACCTTGAAAACCCCGTTTTCAAATCTCACAATAGTCGGGAATTTAGTGGTTTTGTCGCCCGTATCCTTGCGAAAGGTAATATCGAACCCACCACTAATAATGCCCGCAATCGTATCTATTTCATTAATCCAAACTCTGTTTTCCAAATTTTCGTGTGTTTTGGAAAAATACCATGCAAGTGGAATATCATCGTGTTTAAGTAAATATAAACTACTTAAATTGTCGAACTTGGGAGGAGGATAATTCCAAACAAGGAATTCGCCAACTTGCTTTGGTATCCTGAGAATACTGAACGACTCTGCAACCACGCTGTCGGGATAAAAAGCAGTAAACTCTAAGTCAAAGTGGTTTGGCCTATACGGATGTGATGACAAGTAGGCAGACGCTTCCCAGAAAACATCGTTTCGCATGGCCTGTACCTGTCCGTAGTCTTGCGGGCCTTTCCAGATTTGAAAAAACGGCCAAACCTCTTCTTTTTCACAGCAGGTGATGAGAAAGGCGGCAACAATTGCCAGAGTAACTTTCCTCATGGTTTGTTTTTTTGAAGTGTGACAAGGGTGATGAGATTCTGTCTGGGGCTGACAAAATGCAGATTGTAAACACCGTTCGGCAAATGGCTCAAATCAAGTGCAATCCTGTTGGCCCCTGTACCAACTGGGCGTTTGCCCAAATCGTATCGCATTTTCCCGTCCATCGAACAAACAAAAATCAGTACATCATCGGCTTCACCTTCTGCATGGAATTCAGCAATAAATGCACCGGGCGTCGGATTGGGAAAGAGTTTGATAGAATGTCCCCCTGACAATACTGGGATGTCGGTTTTTACTACACGTTCTTCCTCTGTACACTCCGAGCAGAGACCGGTAAAAACAATCTTTGATGCCGTGAAATTTACACCGTCATCACTTACCACCCGGATATGCAACGTAAAATAATTGCAGGCAGGCACATCGGTGAGCGTGATCTGATTGCCGGTGCCCAAAAACTCGTCCGGTGCCTGGTAGGTGAACACCCCGGTTTCGTTCCACCACCATGATACGGTATAAGGCGGCTGCCCCGGAAAGCCTTGAGCGGGCTGAAGAATATTGGCATAGTAGGTGGTTTCGGAGAAGGTTCCGTTTATCCCTCCGCATAATTTAGGGGGGCCACCGATGATTGCCCGCACCTCCGGACTAGCCACGTAAGCGGAAATCAGGCAACCCGTGTTTCGAATAATCTGGGCGTTATAAGCCGGATAGTCTCCAAATACCCCGGTAGGTTCTCCAAAATAATCAACATTTGGATTGGAAAAATGCAGGATTCGAACAAGGCCATTTTGGTTGATGATGGCGTGAATCGTTTTCCGCTCTTCTTCACCTGTGCCAAACCGATAGCCGTGGTTGCAATAGTCTCGCTCGTTGCAAGTTGGAGGGAAACAGGTGTTGCAGGGCACATTGCTGCACCAATTATGATCCGCACCGAACAAATGCGTAAGTTCGTGCGCCAAGGTCCAACGTGGGGCAAGCATGGCGTAAAATGAAACGATTGCATGCCGATGTGTCGGGCCGGGGTCTTCCAGATATTTAATGTTTGATATCCCAAAGCCATCATTGTAAGTTCTATCGCTCACGAGAATTCCTAAATCAGCCCGATAAGTGGTGTTTAACATTTGTGCAACGACAGCGTCATCTACAAAATCACCAAGCAAATTACCAAGATTTTCTTCAGCTATATACTCAGGATTGTACACAACCCACCTAAAGCGCACGCGCTTGTTGGGAATGTCACTGTTTGCGAAAGCGAGGTTCACGGAGTTTTCCAATGTCTTTACAAATGCGTCCACGCTTATGGAGGTCATTGGGTTTTGCCAACTTCCCCTATTGATATGTTGAAGCGACTCGTCGGTGAAAAACAGCAGCACGTCAATCACCGCCGGGCAGGTGTTGTACGCCTCGCTGCAGTAATCCGGCGGCTCAGCAGCACTTTCGCCTTCCTCCATGACGCAGTCCACGGTGTCGAGCGCGGCGATGTTGTGCCGAAGCAAGAGGCTGTAGTGTTCCCGCAAGGGCAGGATCGTCCAGGCGCCGCTATCGGTCTGGATAAAACCCGAGTACAGGTTTTCCTGGTTCGTGATCGAAAAGAAGCCGGACTCGTTGGCCGACCCCGACCAGGTGTAGTGCACGGAGTCCGTGGACTCTACGTCCCTCGGTTCCACGATCTGTGTCGTGGAGGTTCCGGGAATCTGGAAAGTAAGCAGATTGCTACTCAGATGGTCGCGGATATCCTCGAAGTGGACGATCGTGACCGAACTGTTGACAAGAGAGCCGGACTGGTACTGATAAAGCGAATCCTCGGGTGCCGTAAGCGTGATTTCGTTCGGCACGGAAGCCCGGATAAATACCGGAGTCTGCGAAAATGATACATGAATTTGGGTGAAAAGCGAGCAACACAAAAGCATTGCCCGGACGGTTTTGGACAACTGTCTCATTGGTAAAAAGTTTTGAAGGTGAGTGATACCTGTTTTGATAAAACCCCTGCCGTACACACATGTGACACGAAAAGGGCGGCGGATTAAAATTGGCCAATACAGCACATTAATTACACATCTGGTGCAATTGCAAAAACAAAGATGCGCACGGGGGGGGGGGGTAAATGCAATTTTTTTTCTTTCAATTTTCATGTTATGCGTATAATTGGCGGATGGCTTGCTGTAGCCACACGTTTTTTTCTTGCGAGGGATGCCCTTGCCCACTACAATTCTGGCAAAAAACACATGGCAAACACACGATGCAAAGCCTTCGAGATCAACTCCGACCCGTCCGCTCAACAGGAGAAACCGCATGCGTAGAGCGGGCGGATCTCTTCGAGATGACAAACCGGCCCGGGGAAAACAAAAAGCGATAGATTTGCAGCCGTTTTCCCCCCAGAACATTTCCCCGAAACGCCGCACAAACCATCCGTTTCACGTTCAACCCACAACTGTCCCGTTTCGCCCCCTTGAAAAAGCCGACGAAAATTCCAGCCCCAGCGATCATTCGGCTTTTTCAAGGGGGCGAAACGGGACAGTTTACATTCCCACATGCTCGAAGAACAAATCAACAAGGACCTCATCGTGGCCATGAAGGCCAAGGACGAGATCGCCCTGCGGGGCATTCGCGCCATCAAGAGCGCCATTTTGTTAGCCAAGACCGACGGCTCCGGCCAGGCGCTCGACGAGGCCCGCGAGGTGCAGATGCTTCAAAAACTGCTGAAAAGCCGGCAGGACTCGCTCGAGATTTTCACCAAAAACAACCGCCCCGAACTGGCGCAAAAAGAGATCGAGGAGATCGAGGTCATCAAACGCTACCTGCCGGCCATGCTGGAAGGCGCCGAACTGGAGGCCGCCCTGCGGGAGATCATCGCCGAAGTGGGCGCCGAATCGCCCAAGGACATGGGCAAGGTGATGGGCGCCGCGAGCAAAAAGTTGGCCGGCAAGGCCGAAGGCCGCCTGATCTCCGAAACCGTCAAAAAACTGCTCGGAGCATGATCCTGCGCGCCGAACACCTGCTGAAAAACTACGGCAAACGCACCGTGGTGCGCGACGTGTCCTTCGACGTGAAGCAGGGCGAGATCGTGGGCCTGCTCGGCCCCAACGGCGCGGGCAAGACCACCTCGTTCTACATGGTCGTCGGGTTCATCAAGCCCACGGAAGGCACGGTGTTCCTCGACGATACCGAGATCACCGACCTGCCCATGTACCGCCGGGCCAAGGAGGGCATCGGGTACCTGCCGCAGGAACCGAGCGTGTTCCGCAAACTGAGCGTGGAGGACAACATTCGCGCCGTGCTCGAAATGGGCCGGCTGAACCCGAAAGAACAAGCGGACAAACTGGAGGAGCTCATCGCCGAGTTCAACTTGCAAAAAGTACGCAAAAGCCACGGCGATACCCTCTCCGGTGGCGAGCGCCGCCGCACCGAGATCGCCCGCGCCCTGGCCAGCGACCCCAAGTTCATCCTGCTCGACGAGCCTTTCGCCGGCATTGACCCCATCGCCGTGGAGGACATCCAGTACATCGTGGCCAAACTCAAAACCAAAAACATCGGCATCCTCATCACCGACCACAACGTGCAGGAAACGCTCAGCATCACCGACCGCGCCTACCTCATGTTCGAGGGCGCCATCCTGCGCGCCGGCACCGCCGAGGAACTCGCCGCCGATGAAATGGTGCGCAAGGTGTACCTCGGCAAAAACTTCGAATTGCGAAGGAAGGTGATTGAGGTGTGAGTAAGCGGCAGATCAGACGCGACTGCTTAAGTCGGAAACTGCCATATCTGCCCATCTTCGATACCCGACCCTGCCATTTTGGCAAAACACCGCCCGTTTTCCCGCTTGGAATGAAATGTGCAGCCGAGCACCTTTCCCCTGTGTCAAAAGCCTACCTTTGCGGCCCCGTTTGTCATCCCGAAGGGAACCGTCCACGCTACGTTTGTCATCCCGAAGGCACCTGTACGCTTTAAAAGGGCAGTCACGTTCGGAAGCCGACCGTAGAGCGGACAGATCCCTTCGGGATGACAAACGTAGAGCGGACCAGAAACTTTCAAACCAGAAACCTTCAAACCTTTTTTTAGAAAATGTTAAGTCTACTCAAACGAATACTCGGCACCAAACAGGACCGCGACATGGGCAAGTACCAGGGCGCGGTGGATCAGATAAACGCCCGCTTTGCCGAGTACCAGAACCTGTCCAACGACGAGCTGCGCCGCAAAACGCTGGAGTTTCGCGACCGCATTCAGGAATACCTGAAGGACATTGACGCGGAAATCGCCGCCGTCAACCAGCAGGCCCTCGATGCGGAGGATTTCAACGAAAAAGAAACCCTGTTCAAAGAAGTGGACGACCTGCGCAAGCAGCGCGACAAGGCCCTCGAGGAAATCCTGCTCGACATCCTTCCCGAAGGGTTTGCCGTGGTGAAAGAGGTCAGCCGGCGCTTTTCTCAAAATGAGGAAATCACCGTCACCGCTACCGAACACGACCGGAAACTCGCCGCGCAGTCCAACAAAACATACGTCCGTATCGAGGGCGATAAGGCCATCTGGAAAAACAGCTGGACAGCCGCCGGCGGCGACATCACCTGGAACATGGTGCACTACGATGTGCAGCTCATCGGCGGCATGGTGCTGCACGACGGCAAGATCGCCGAGATGGGCACTGGGGAGGGCAAAACCCTCGTGGCCACCCTGCCCGCTTACCTCAACGGCGTGGCCGGCGAAGGGGTGCACATCGTGACCGTGAACGACTACCTCGCCCGACGAGACCAGGAATGGGTCGGCCCCATCTACGAGTTCCTGCTGCTCACGGTGGACTGCATAGACAAGTACCGCCCACACTCGCCCGAACGTATTCAGGCATACCACTGCGACATCACGTTCGGCACCAACGCCGAGTTCGGCTTCGACTACCTGCGCGACAACATGGTCATCAGCCCCGAAGAACTCGTGCAGCGCAAGCACCACTACGCCATCGTGGACGAGGTGGACTCCGTGCTCATTGACGACGCGCGCACCCCGCTCATCATTTCCGGCCCCGTCACCCGCGGCGCCGAAGACCAAGAGTACGTGGACCTCAACCCCACCGTACGCCGCCTGTTCGAGGAGCAAACCAAACTCGCCACCCGCTTTTTGGCCGATGCCCGCAAACTCTTTTCCGAAGGCAAAACCGGGTTGGAGGAAGGTCAGGCAGGCATGGCGCTGCTCCGCACGCACCGCGCCCTACCCAAGTACCGCCCGCTCATCAAGTTCCTGAGCGAAGAGGGCGCAAAGGTGTTGCTCCAGAAGTCCGACGATTTCTACATGCAGGAAAACAACAAGCGCATGCCCGAGGTGGACCGCGAGTTGTTGTTCACCATTGACGAAAAAAACCGCAACGTGGAACTCACCGAAAAAGGCGTGGAGTTCCTCAGCCGCTTCAACAACGAGCCCAACTTTTTTATCCTGCCCGACATCGGCATCGAATTGGTCAACATTGACCACAATGCCGAACTCAGCCCTGCCGAAAAAACCGAGGCCAAGGAGCGCTTGTCGCAGGACTACGGCGTGAAAAGCCGCCGCGTGCACGCCATCCAGCAGTTGCTCAAGGCGTACACCCTGTTTGAAAAAGACAACGAGTACATCGTGACTCCCGAGGGCGACGTCAAGATCGTGGACGAGCAGACGGGCCGCGTCATGGAAGGCCGCCGCTACTCCGATGGCCTCCACCAGGCCCTCGAAGCCAAGGAAAACGTGAAAGTGGGCGAGATCACCCAGACCTACGCCACCGTCACCCTGCAGAACTACTTCCGCATGTACCACAAACTGTCGGGCATGACCGGTACCGCCGAAACGGAAGCCAAGGAATTGTGGGACATCTACAAACTCGATGTGGTGGTGATCCCGACCAACCGCAAGATCGTGCGCGACGACCGCGAGGATCTCGTGTACAAAACCGCCCGCGAGAAATACAACGCCGTCATTGACGAGATTATCAGCCTGCGCGAGGCCGGCCGGCCCACCCTCGTGGGTACCACTTCGGTGGAAATTTCCGAACTGCTTTCGCGCATGTTGCGCCTGCGCGGCATTGACCACAATGTACTGAACGCCAAGCAGCACCAGCGCGAAGCCGAGGTCGTGGCCGAAGCCGGTCTGGCCGGCAAGGTCACCATCGCCACCAATATGGCCGGCCGGGGTACCGACATCAAGCTCGGCCCGGGCGTGAAAGACGCCGGCGGCCTGGCCATTATCGGTACCGAGCGCCACGAAAGCCGCCGCGTGGACCGCCAGTTGCGCGGGCGCGCCGGCCGCCAGGGCGACCCCGGTTCCTCGCAGTTCTACGTCTCCCTCGAGGACAGCCTCATGCGCCTGTTCCAGAGCGACCGCATTGCCGGCCTCATGGACAAAATGGGCCACAAGGAGGGCGACGTGATCCAGCACTCGATGGTGACCAAGTCCATCGAACGCGCCCAGAAAAAAGTGGAGGAAAACCACTTCGGTACGCGGAAACGCCTGCTCGAGTACGACGACGTGATGAACATCCAGCGCGAGGCCATCTACAAAAAACGCCGCAACGCACTCTTCGGCGACCGCCTCGCCGTGGACATCAACAACGCCTTCCTGTCCATCACCAACGAACTGGTACACGTGCACCGGCAGGACGGCGATTTTGAAACGTTTCGCCTCGACGCCATCCGCGCCATCGGCGTAGACCCCGAAATGGACCCGCTCTGGTTCAAAAGTGCTCCGCTCGAAACCGTGCTGCACACGTTCCAGGCGCAGGTATTCGACCTGTACGCGCACAAGCGCCGGCAGGTATCCGACCGCCTGCTGCCGATCATCAAGGATGTGCATGCCCGTGAGGGCGAGCGGTACAAGCGCATCGTGGTGCCCTTCACCGACGGCACGCTGGGCCTGAACATCAGCGCCAACATGGAGGAGGCTATCCAGACCAACGGCAAGAGCATCATGCACGATGTGGAAAAAGTGGCCACGCTGGCCCTCATTGACGATGCCTGGAAAGAGCACCTCCGCAACGTGGACGACCTGAAGGAGTCCGTTCAGGGTGCTTCTTTCGAGCAAAAAGACCCGCTCGTGATTTACAAAATGGAGGCCTACAACCTGTTCGAAAGCCTGATTGGGCACATCAACTCCAACGTCACGTCCTTCCTGCTCAAAGGCACCCTGGCCCTGCCCGACGAGAACCAGGTGCAGCAGCAACGCGCCGCCGAGGCCTCCCGCCGGGCACAGCAGGTCAACCAGCTCCGCCGTCTCGGCACCACCAACAACCGCCAGCAGATGACCGAGGCGCAGCAGGCCGCCCAGCGCGCCGCCCAGTCCGCCGGGCACAACGGCCCGCCGCAGCGCACCCAGCCCATCGTGCGCGAAAAAGTGGTGGGCCGCAACGACCCCTGCCCATGCGGCAGTGGGAAGAAGTACAAGCAGTGCCACGGGAAGTAGGGGGCAACCTTAGCCTTACGCTTGTCATCCTGAAAGGAACCGTCCGCTATACGTTTGTCATTTTGTAAAAATCCGTCCGCGCTACCGGGGCCAAGCCGCCCTCGTAGTGCGGACGGATTTTTACAAAATGACAAACGCGCAGCAAGGCGTTCACGCCTAAAAAACTAACTTGCAGCCCAAAATCTGACGCACATGACAGCCCTCGCTGAAAAACGCATGACATGGCAGGAGTTTCGCAACCTTGAGGTGGCCGACAACGACCTGTCCATTTATGAACTGATCAACGGCCTCCTCATGAAACGATCCGCTCCAAGCCTGCGCCACCAGAATGCGGTAAGCGCCCTTCTCTCAAAAATGCGTGCATTTGCCGACGAAAAAAACTGGGCAAAGTTTTCACTTCCCCCATTGACGTCTTGCTCGACAACGGCAATTGCTTTCAACCCGACATCTGTTTCGTCTCGAACGAGCGCGCCTTCGTGCTCGACAACGGCGAGTACATCAACGGCGCCCCCGACCTTGTGGTGGAAGTACTCTCGCCCGGCACCTGGAAAAACGACCGCTCCTCCAAAAAGGACGTGTACGAAAAATATGCCGTGAAGGAATACTGGATTCTCGACCCGGTTTATCAAACCGTGGAAATCTTCGTACACGAAAACAACGCATTCCGGCTGCATGCATTAGCAGAGGCGGAAGGTATGCTGGCCTCCGTGGTGCTGCCCGGTTTTGAGGTGTCGGTGGAGGGGGTTTTTGCGTGAAGGTTTCGGGTTGGGAGGTTTGACGGTTTCTGGTTTGAGGGTTTGTTCGGATAACTGAACAACTCCCTCAAACGCCTTTCCCACGATGTGCGGCCGAGGTAGTGTATTTCCACTATTGACGGACGTTGCCTCAGGCTACATTTGTCCACCGCCAAGGGGGTCTGTTTCACTTCTCAACTTTTCAGAAGCGTGCGTTGCTAGGCTATTCTGCCGGACGGCAGGTCGGGCATGTGTTGGCTTGGAGGAGCGAATCGCCCGCTACGTTTGTCATCTCGTAGAGAACCGTCCGCTTGTACGTTTGTGACTGCCAATGGAGAACATATCCAAAAAAATATTTTTCTCCGATTCGGTTACATTTGGGTAAGACATTGGCATGTATAGGTATCAAGAATATCAGAGCGACCGATTTGATTGTGAAGATGTGCCATTTCAAATTATCTGCTCTGGCGTTCATGTAGACATGGCAGATGGTTTTACGAAGATGTTTAGGAGAAAATTTTTTCGAAAAGCGTTAGAAAAAAATAACACGTATTGGGTGCGACGGCATACATTAGCGCACCGATTTCTACGCTTCCCAAGCGCTTTCCCCAAACCATTCACGCTCCTCGACCGATTCACGTTTTTTAATCAGGCTTTACTGCATGTTGCTTTGCAGCTATTCGTGCGTTGTCATGGTCGCGTACGGGGTTTCTATGTATTTGTGGTTTGAGCCGGTTCTTGTCTTCATCACTGTTTAACTTCGATTCAAATGAACAATGCTACCCTCCCGCTTTGTGTACTTGCCCTGTTCTGTTTTAAAAATTTGAAGGCGCAAGACCCCCACTTCTCCCAGTTCTACGCCAACCGCGTGTACCTGAACCCGGCCTACGCGGGGTTCGACCCGGGCACCACCATTATCCTGAACTATCGGGACCAGTGGCCGGGCATCCCGGACGGCGACGTCCCCTCTTCGCCCACCTCCTACAGGACCTTCAATGCGACCGGTGACTTCAGGGTGCCCTGCTTTACGGGCAACCATAATTTTGCCCTCGGCTTGGCCGGGTCGGTCTTTCACGACGACGCGGGAAGGGCCCCGCTCGTGACCCAAGGGGCCGGAATTGCCTTGAGCGCAGCACAACGGCTAAACATGAAGGGGCATCGGAGAAGCATCGACTATTTGGACATTCGCGTTGGCGCCCAGATCAGCATGATGCAGCGAAAGATCAATGGCGACTATTTCATCTATTCCAACCAGTTGAACCCTTATTTCGGGTTGATCTCCGATCCCAGCACGCTCAATTTGCGAAGCGGGCTCTACCCGAATCTGAATGTGGGGGCCATGGTCAATCTCGGCAACAAACAGTTCACGATGTCTGCCGGCTTCAGCATGTCCAACGTATTGCAGCCCGACCAGGCGCTTTACGACTCCCCGGCAAGCGACATCCTGCCGAGCCGCTACACAGGGCATATCGGCCTCACGGCGGAGGTCGGGAACAACTTTTTCGTGTCGCCCCAAGCGCGCGCGGATTTCCAGTCCGGGTTTGATCTGGGGCTGTTTTCCGCAGGTCTTTACTTGCAAAACGACCAGATGTACGGCGGCCTTTTTTACCAATGGAACAAGAACACCATACCACAGCTCAGCATTGGGGATTTTCAGGCAACCAACGTCAGCCATCTGATCTTCAACTTCGGCATCGACATCCAATCCATCATTGACCTTGGCAACACGGACCGCCTCCAAAACAGGTTCATCCTCGGTGCCTCATACGATTTCAGCCTTGCCGGACTGGATCAAGGCGACACCCGCGGAGGGCTGGAACTCACGCTGCGCATGTTTTTCGACGGCGGGAGAAACGCCAGTTGCCTAGAGGAGAAGCGGTACAATTACAAACGTTGCCCGGTCACGCACTAATAAAGACTCTAAAAATCACTTTATGAAACACGTACTCTCCTCTACCGCCCCGCTTTTGTTGCTCGCCACCCTCATCTCCGTTTCGGTACGGGCGCAAGCGCCCGCCGTCGGCATCGGTCTGCCGGCCGGTGCCGACTTGTGCGCGCCCGCAGCGATCACGTTCGCCCACCCGCCAAGCGTGGCGGCCAACGATCCCAGCACCGTTTATACCTACATCGTGGTCACCGGCTGCGGAGCGCCGGACACCACGGTCGTCCCGCACGCCACGCCCTTCCCGGCGCTTACCCACACGTTCCTGCAAAGCTCCTGCGACACCGCCTGCACACCACCCGAGCCGGGTACCTTCTGGGTCATCATGCAGGCCAGCAATGCCTCCGGTACCAGTTCGGATACGCTCCGGGTACGGATTGCTTCTGCCGGCGCGCAGGGTTTTTCCGCGCCCCTCACGGTAAATGCCAATGATTTGGTGTGCCTGACCGACACCTCCGCCCCGGGCTACATCTGGAACCCGTTGACGCAAATGTGCGGCGACAACAACTTTTGGCAGATCATGCCGAGCACCTTCACCCTAGCCAGCGGCACCCTAGGCAACGCCGGCACGCCCGGCAGTCCCGTGGTATGTGGTCGGTTCACTTCGTCGGGCACCTACATGGTCTCCCTGATCCGACCAGCCGGTGCTTGCCCGGCCGATACGCTCAAGCAGACCGTCACCGTAAAACCGCCCTGCGATTCCCTGGCGCACTTCACTTGGGCCGCGCAATGCAACTCGGTGCAGTTCACGCCCACGTTCGTGGACTCCAGCGCGACGTACGCTTGGGCCTTCGGCGATGGAGGCACCTCCAGTGCGATCAGTCCGTCGCATATTTATTTTACGGACACGAGCAGGTTGTACACGGCAAGGCTGATCGTAGTGTCCGGAAGTTGCATTGACACGTTTATCGTAACGATACCCGTCACCATTGCAGCGGGCGGGTTGCCGATGGCTTCGATGATAAGTTTGGGAGTGGGGATAACGCTTAAAGATAATTTTTTGCATTGCAATGCATCAAATGCAAATCTGCCTGCTAGTGATAATTTCAACCTGAATGTCCAAAATACTACCCAAAGTGCAGGGCCAGGCACTATTTATAAAATCATTTGGGGAGATAATACACCTGTTTCAATGCCAATGCCTTTTGGCATTACTAACCACCTATACGATACTATGGGGTTGTTTAATATCGTACTTTCGGCGATAAATTCTAATGGTTGCGCTGATTCGGCGCACTATGAGTTTTTTAATGGTAGAGAACCCGCAGCAGGGATCGGCGTTCCCACAAGCGCTAACCTGTGCGCACCCACAACAATAGTTTTTGAAAATACCCCAAGCGTTATTAACTCTAATCCGTCAGGTACAATATACGTGTATACTGTTAGGACAGAGTGCCAACCTTTATTCATAGATACAATTCCTCATACCAATCCTTTTACACCTTTTTCGTACACATTTTTAAATGGATCTTGCGAGCCGAATTGCCTATTGCCAGATTTTCCCGGGCAATTTGTTGTGACTATGAGAGCAGAAAACCAATGTGGAACACAGGAAGGAGATATAAAGCCCAGAATTTCAAAAATTGGAGATACAGATTTCGATATAGTTGATTTTGTATGTGTTGGAGATGAAACATGCGTAGTCAACATATCCGATACCAGCTATTATTGGAATTCCGCTACCCAATCCTGTTCCTCACAGATGTTCAACTTCTGGTCGGTAAGCCCTTCCTCAGGTGTTGTAATCGAATCTGGAGATTTAGGCAACTCAAGCATTCCTATCCTTGGTACCGATACAGTCTGCTTAAGATTTACAACATCAGGCCAATTTCAGGTTCAGTTTGTTAACATACCACCATTGGCCACTATTTCCTCGCCCTGTCCTGGCGACACCATCACCAAAACCATCTGCGTCCTCCCCCAGCCCATCGCCAACTTCACCTTTAGCCCGCCAAACCCGCCCTGTGCCCCACGCACCATGTCGTTCACCAACACATCCAACACCTTGGGCAACTGCCGGGCGGCCACCTACAGATGGGAGGTGGAGTTCTTGGAGTCCGAGTGTGGCAACGAAGGAGGCTACACGTTCATCACCAACGAAAACGCCACCAACGCGACCATACGATTTGACTCAGCCGGTCGGTATACGGTTCGGCTCATCGTGGAAAACGACTGCGGAGTGGACACCATCGAACAAGAAGTGGTGTTCGGAGGCACGCCGTTTGCTACCATTGTGCCGATTGATGATGCCTGCGGTACCCTCGATGTACAACCGATGGTAGAGAGTACCAACTCGTGCAACGGCATTTCTCCCCTACTGTCTTGGCTCATTGACAACCCGATTCCCGGACAACCTCCATTTGTACATTCCGGCCCAAACCCTCCATTGCGGACTTATAGCACCCCAGGCACATTCAGCATCCGGTTGACGGCCTCGGGCGGCTGCGGCGACTCCACCACCGTGCAAACCTTTACCATTCACCCCATACCCGCTCCACCGGTCATAACGTCCAACACACCGGTATGCCAGGGCCAGACGCTTTGCGTTACCGTACAGAACCCCAACCCTGTTTTTGAATATGTCTGGACGGCGCCCTGCGACCCGCCGGGCATGGTTCCATCATCACAGGTTTGCATATCGGATGCCGGACCCGACTGCACGGGCCTGTACGAACTGACGATCACTGACCCGTCCTCCGCGCTGCGCTGCTCGCTCATGGTGACGACCACCGCCGTGGTGTACGAGGCTCCGCCCATCACCTTCCAGGCCGACACCGTGCGCATCTGCTCGGGACAGAGCGGTACTATCCGGGTGACGAATGTACAGCCGGGATACATGTACGATTGGCCGTCTTCCCCCCCTGTTGTGTCTCCCTTGACCGGGCCAGTGGTGATCGTGACACCCGCAACGGTGACCGTAGAGACCACGTTGAACTACACTGTCACGGTGACCGATGCTTTGGGTTGCACAAACACCGCCGTGGCCGTGGTGATCGTCAACCCGCTGCCGGTGGTGTCCATCGTGCCGCCGGGCACGGCCTGTGCGGGCGTGCCGCTGCAACTGGCGACCACGTCCAACCACCCCGGAACCGGTGTGTGGACCCCAAGTTCGCTGGTGGATGCCAGTGGTGTTTTTCTAACCAACAACCCCGGCACGTACACGGTCGTGTACACCTTCACGGACGACAATGGATGCGTTCGGGCGGCATCCACGCAGGTGTGCGTGCAGCCGCAGCCGAACGCGGTGTTCAGTGTCAGCCAGGCTTTTGGCTGCTTGTCGTCCGCGTCGCCGACCGTACAGGTGAGTACGAACAACACCTCCAACACCCTGAGCTCCTGCGGTAACACCGCCTACAACTGGGATGTGGTTTTCGAGGGGGCTGAGTGCCACAACGGCAGCGGAATGTGGAATTTCGCCCCGGGCAGTAGCGCCACATCCGTCAGCCCGACGTTCAACTTTTCCCAATCGGGCGTGTACCGCTTGGTGCTGACGGTGAGCAACGACTGCGGCACGTCGAGCGCCACGGCCACCGTCACGGTGGGCGAGGCCCCGCTGGGCTTGGCTATTGACCCGATTGAAGATGCCTGCGACGCACTCTTCCTTGCACCAACGGGGCAGGCATCGGCTTGCAATGCGCCAGGGCTGACCCTCGGTTGGCAGTTGGACGGCGTGCCATTCCCAAACCCGCCGGGCATCAACATGAACGTGATCGGTCCACACACGGTGACCCTGACGGCGACCAACGCCTGCGGCACCGCCTCAGTTTCGACCGGCTTCACCATTCACCCGTTGCCCCCGGCGCCGGTGGTGACGTACAACGGCCCCGTGTGCGAGCGCGACACCCTGGTGTTCACGGTCAACAGTCCGACAGGGCCGGATCTCGTGTACTGTTGGGCACGCCCGGGCGGCCTGCCCGATACCTGCATGAGCAGCGCGGTGTTCCGAATCCCAAACGCCACGCCCGCAAACACCGGCCTGTACACCGTGACGGTGCGCGACAACTCCACCCTGCCGGCCTGCGAAAACTCGACCAGCATCCTCGCCGTGGTGAACCCTGCCCCGCCCATTATCTTCGAGGCCGACACCGTGCGCATCTGCTCGGGGCAGAGCGGAACCATCCGGGTGACAAATGTCCAACCCGGATACACCTACGCCTGGTCGCCGCCCGACTCCCTGAACACCACGACCGGCCCGCTGGTCATCGTGAATCCCGCACCTGTGCCGGACACCTTGCTCTACACCGTCACGGTGACCAATACACTTACTACCTGCACGAGCACCGCCGTGGCCGTGGTGATCGTCAACCCGCTGCCGGTGGTGTCCATCGCGCCGCCGGGCACGGCCTGCGTGGGCGTGCCGCTGCCGTTGTCGGCTAATGCCTCGGCACAGGGCACGGGCATTTGGAGCACAAGTCCTCCGGTTGTGCCGGGTATTTCGCCTATAGATTTGAATCCGACAACCTTTCAGTCGGATGGCCCGAGTGGTACGCACAGCATCAAATACATCTTTACGGACAACAACGGTTGTGTGGACTCGGCCAGCACCAGCATCTGCGTGCAGCCGCAGCCGAACGCGGCATTTGCGATCAGTACTCCGGCAGGTTGCTCTCCTTTTTCGGTGAGCACGACGAACACGTCCAACACCCTGAACACCTGCGGGAACACCACCTACAACTGGCAGGTTTTCTTCGACGGCGCCGAGTGCCACAATGGTACCGGTATTTGGAACTTCGCCGCGGGCAGCAACGCCGCGTCCGTCAGCCCGGTGTTCAGCTTCTCCCAGTCGGGCGTGTACCGCCTCGTGCTGACGGTGAGCAACGACTGCGGCACGTCAAGCGCCACGGCCACCGTCACCGTGGGCGAGGCGCCGAGGGTCACGGGCATTGACCCCATCCCCAATGCCTGCGACACGCTCTTCCTCGCCCCCACGGGCCAGGCCCTGGCCTGCAACGCCCCTGGCCTCACCCTCGTCTGGCGCCTGGACGGCACCTCGTTCCCCAACCCGCCTGGCAGGGGCGTGGGCCAGGACGGCCCGCACACGGTGGACCTGATCGCCTCCAACGCCTGCGGCACCGACACCCTCTCGGTCAGCTTCACCATATACCCCCTGCCCCCGGCGCCGGTGGTGACGTACAACGGCCCCGTGTGCGAACGCGACACCCTGGTGTTCACGGTCAGCAGCCCCATTGGGGCCAGCCTCGTGTACTGCTGGGCACGCCCGGGCGGCCTGCCCGATACCTGCATGAGCAGCGCGGTGTTCCGAATCCCCAACGCCACCCCGCTGAATGCCGGGACGTACACCGTGACGGTGCGCGACAACTCCACCCAGCCGGCCTGCGAGAACTCGACCAGCATCCTCGCCGTGGTGAATCCCGCCCCGCCCGTCACCTTCCAGGCCGACACCGTGCGCATCTGCTCGGGGCAGAGCGGTACCATCCGGGTGACGAATCCCCAAGCGGGATTCACATACGCCTGGTCGCCGCCCGACTCCCTGAACACCACGACCGGGCCGGTAGTGGTGGTGACGCCCGCGATGGTTACGGCTCAGGCCACCTTGCACTACACGGTCACGGTGACCGATACGCTGACGACCTGCACGAGCACCGCCACGGCCGTGGTGATCGTCAACCCGCTGCCGGTAGTGGCCATCGCGCCGCCGGGCACGGCCTGCACGAACGTGCCGCTGCAGTTGACGGCAACGTCCAACCACTCCGGTACTGGGGTTTGGACGCCCGCTTCGCTGGTAGACGCCAACGGCGTTTTTCAGACTGGTGTCCACGGCACGTACACGGTTGGATACGCCTTCACGGACGACAACGGCTGCATAGATTCCACCAATGCTGCTATCTGCGTGCAGCCGCAGCCGAGCGCGGCATTTATGATCAGTGCACCAGTAGGTTGCACCCCATTTTCGGTAACCACGACCAACACCTCCAACACCCTGACCACCTGCGGGAACACCGTCTACAACTGGCAGGTGTTCTTCGACGGGGCCGAGTGCCACAACGGTACCGGTATTTGGACCTTCGCCCCGGGCAGCAACGCCGCGTCCGTCAGCCCGGCGTTCAACTTCTCCCAATCGGGCGTGTACCGCCTCGTGCTGACGGTGAGCAACGACTGCGGCACCTCGAGCGCCACGGCCACCGTCACCGTGGGCGAGGCGCCGAGGGTCACGGGCATTGACCCCATCCCCAATGCCTGCGACACGCTCTTCCTCGCCCCAACGGGCCAGGCCCTGGCCTGCAACGCGCCGGGGCTGGCCCTGAGTTGGCGGTTGGACGGCACGCCGTTCGCCAACCCGCCGGGCAGGGGCGTGGGCCAGGACGGCCCGCACACGGTGGACCTGATCGCCGCCAATGCCTGCGGCGGCGACACCCTTTCCGTCAACTTCACCATCCACCCCTTGCCCCCGGCACCGGTGGTGACGTACAACGGCCCCGTTTGCGAGCGCGACACCCTGGTATTCACGGTCAACAGCCCCATTGGGGCCAGTCTGGTGTATTGCTGGGCACGCCCGGGCGGCCTGCCCGATACTTGCATGAGCAGCGCGGTGTTCCGAATCCCCAATGCCACTCCGGCCAATGCAGGGACGTACACGGTGACGGTGCGGGACAACTCCACCCTGCCAGCCTGCGAGAACGCGACCAGCATCCTCGCTGTGGTGAATCCCGCCCCGCCCATCACCTTCCTGGCCGACACCGTGCGCATCTGCTCGGGACAGAGCGGTACCATTCGGGTGACGAATGTTCAACCGGGATTCACGTACGCCTGGTCACCGCCCGATTCCCTGAACCCCACGACCGGGCCGGTAGTGGTGGTGACACCCGCGACGGTTACGGCTCAAGCCACCTTGCACTACACGGTCACGGTGACCAATACGCTGACGACCTGTACGAGCACCGCCGCGGCCGTGGTGATCGTCAACCCGCTGCCGGTGCTGTCCATCGTGCCGCCGGGCACGGCCTGTACTGGCGTGTCGTTGCCGCTGAATGCCAACGCCCCTGCACAAGGCGCAAGCGCATGGAAATCAAACCCGACAGGGCCGACGTTCACCCCTCCCAGCCAAAACCCGACGGGCTTCCGGTCGAACAATCCCGGAGTGTTCAATGTGGAGTACATCTTTACGGACAACAACGGGTGCATGGACTCCACCGACACCGATATCTGCGTGCAGCCGCAGCCAAGCGCGGCATTTGCGATCAGCGCCCCGGCAGGTTGCTCTCCTTTTTCGGTGACCACGACGAACACCTCCAACACCCTGACCTCCTGCGGGAACACCGCCTACAACTGGCAGGTGTTCTTCGACGGGGCCGAGTGCCACAACGGTACCGGTATATGGAATTTCGCCCCGGGCAGCAACGCGGCGTCCGTCAGCCCGGCGTTCAACTTCTCCCAGTCGGGCGTGTACCGTTTGGTGCTGACGGTGGCCAACGACTGCGGCACCTCGAGCGCCACGGCCGCCATCACTGTGGGCGAGGCACCAAGGGTCACGTCATTTGTAACCGTTCCGGCTGTGGTATGCGAGCCATACGTCCTCTTGTCGTCGGCTACCGTATTGGCTTGCAATGCACCCACCTCGTATCTGTGGTCGTTCGCGGGCAGTTCGAGTATCCAAAGCTCTACCGTGCTCAACCCTGGTCCGGTGGCCTATAATACGCCCGGAACCTATACGGTCTGGTTGCGAGCAACGAATACGTGCGGGATGGACTCGGTTGCACAAACATTCCGGGTACAGCCGTTACCTGCCATTACAGCCAGCGCTACCCCTGCCGGCAATTGCGTGCCCGTAACCGTTTCTTTGGCCAATCAGCCCGTAGCAGGCGTTACATATCTATGGAATTACGGCGACGGTTCGGCTCCTGTATCCAATCCCAATCCGGGCAGTTACACTTATTCCACACCCGGCACCTATCCGATCACGTTGACCGCGACAGATATGTTCGGGTGCAGCCGTACGGTCACCGTTTCCACGATACAGGCCGATCCGGTACCGCAAGCGGGTTTTGTATTGGCCCCTTCCACGCCTTGTGGCATTCCGCAAACCTTGTGTTTGAATGATTCCACCTTTGGGGCTACGATTTTCGCTTGGACCAGCACGCCCGACCTGGGTGCCATAACGTCGGTTGGCAGCCCGTGTGTGCCGATCAATGCCGAAGGAACGTACACCATCAAGCAAGTAGTCAGCAATCAATTTGGCTGTAGGGATTCCCTCACGAAGACCTACACGGCCTACGATAGGCCGGTTGCCGCGTTCTCCGCGCTGGGGGACACGTCGAGCTGTGAAGGATTGTTGATTCAATTTGACAACCAATCCGAGCATGTCGATTTTTTAATTTGGGAGTACGACGGCCTTGTAAACACGACGAGCTGGAACCCCTCCCACCTGTTTGCCAAGCCGGGCACATATACCGTGAAGTTGACTGTTGGGAACGGTAGCGGCTGTACGGATGTGCTCACCCGGGTCGGCTATATCCGCATATTCCCCAAGCCTGTGGCCGATTTCGACTTCGTACTGCTAGCAAACGAATGGCCCGTTACCTATCGCTTTAGGGAACAATCCTCGCCAGACGCTATCAAGTACGGTTGGAATTTTGGGGAAGTGCCGGGCGTGGACTCGGAGGAAATGAACCCTAAATACCGCTATTTGTCCGCCACGAACCGGATCGTTACCCATTGGGTGGAAAATTCGTTCGGTTGTGTGGACACGGTTGCCAAGGGTCTGTCCATTGATCTGGACGGCGACTTGTTCGTCCCGAATATCCTGGAGCCGGAAAATGGCGACCATCCCGAGAAGAAGGTCTTTTTGCCCAAGGGATATAACTTGGCTGAGTACCACATTGCCGTGTTTGCACGAACGGGTCAATTGATCTGGGAATCCACCAAACTGGATGCCGGCGGCCAGCCGGAAGAGAGCTGGGACGGCACGTTGAACGGTAAGCCCTTGCCTGGAGGGGTGTTCGTTTGGAAGGTGCTCAGAGCCAGATTCCTCGACGGCAGGGAATGGGATGGCATGTTGGATGAAGATAATGTCAAACGCAAATCGAATTTCTTGAACCTAATACGGTAACCTACCTTCAATTAAATACCTAAACACGGTCGGTAGCCCCGGTTGAAGCAATTCAACCGGGCTATTTTTTTACTGTCATGTGTCAGAAAGGCCCCTGTTCATCCTTTTTCCCTGACTTCCCCTACATTTGCCCGCAAACAATCCTCCCTGCTCATGCGGTTACTTGCTCTTTCCCTCCTGCTCCTGTTTTCCATCGCCTCCCCGGTCGCCGTTTTTTCCCAGCAAACCTATCCGCAAGCGGCCCCCTCGGACAATCGCGACCGGGCGTACGCATTTACCAATGCCACGATCTTTTCGGACTACAAAACCAAACTCGATAGCGCCACGTTGGTCATCCGCAAGGGCAATGTCGTGGCGTGCGGCAAGGGTGTTGCCGTGCCCAAGGATGCCGTGGTGGCGGACTGCACCGGCAAAACCATCTACCCCGGCTTGATTGACCTGTACGCATCCGGCTATGGTCTGCCTGCGCAACGACCGGAAAACCGCACGTTCGGCCAGCAGGCGCCCCAACCTTTGTCCAACAAAAAAGGTGCGTACTCTTGGAACGAGGCGCTGCGGCCCGAGTTCAATGCCGCCGAGGCATTTTCGAACGACGAGAAAGCCGCATCCGAATGGCGAAAACTCGGGTTCGGGGCCTTGCTCACCCACCAGGCCGACGGAATCTCGCGCGGCACGGGCGCCTTTGTGGCATTGTCCGACGAACGCGAACACGAAACCATGCTGCTGTCCAGAGCCGGCAATTTCCTCTCCTTTCGCAAAGGCAGTTCGACCCAAAACTATCCATCCTCGCTCATGGGCGTGGTGGCCCTGCTGCGCCAGACGTACCTCGATGCCGATTGGTACAAGTCGGTCGGCGCGGCAGAGGAACGCAACCTCTCGCTCGAAGCGTGGAACAACCTGCAAGGCCTGCCGCAGATTTTTGAGGCTGCGGACAAACTCGACGTGCTGCGCATCGCGAGCATCGGGAAAGAATTTGGAAAAAAATATGTGGTCAAGACCTCGGGTGACGAATACCAGCGCCTCAACGATGTGAAAGCGACCGGACAAGGACTTGTCGTGCCGCTCAATTTCCCGGAAGCCGAAGACGTATCCAACCCGTTCGATGCGCTCAATGTGTCGCTGACCACGCTGAAGCACTGGGAAATGGCGCCCGCAAATCCGGCCCGAGTGGCAGCCGCCGGCATACCCTTCGCGCTCACGGCTGGTGACCTGCGCGACAAAAAACAATTCTGGGCCAACCTGCGCAAGGCCGTCGAAAACGGCCTTTCCGAACAGGATGCCCTCAAGGCGCTCACTTGGCAACCCGCCCAGTTTATCGCTGTGTACGACAAAGTCGGAAGCCTCGAACCGGGCAAAGTGGCCAACTTTTTTATCGCCTCCGGCAATGTGTTCAAGGCCGAGTCCAAAATTCTCGACACCTGGGTGCAAGGGAAAAAATTCGACGTGACAGAGGACAAACTGGATGGCGTCAACCTGCTGGGCAGGTACAACCTGCGCGTTGGCAACGACTCCTACGCGCTCACCGTAAAAGGAAAACCCGAAGCGCCCGAGGCCGAACTGATGCGTGCCGACAGCAGCACCATCAAAGCAAACCTCTCGTACGGCAACGGCCTGGTGCTGCTCACCTACCAACCCGACACCACCGGGAAAAAGTTTGTCTCGCTCAATGGCGAAGTGCGCGGAACAAACTGGTCGGGCCGCGGCGCCTTGCCCGACGGCAACTGGACGGCCTGGAGCGCCGAACGAACAGGCGACGCCCCAGCGGATCGGCCAAAACGCCCGGAAAAAACTCCGGCGACACAAGAACCCGGCGCACTGGTGCAGCCGTTCACTGCTTTTGGCCAATTGGAAAAACCCGCCAAGAGTGCGTACCTGATCCGAAACGCCACGGTCTGGACGAACGAACACGAGGGCATTCTTCGAAACACGGACGTACTCGTGTCTGGCGGCAAAATCCAGCGCCTCGGACGAAACCTACCCGCCCAGAATGACGCCATTGTGGTGGACGGCAGCGGCAAACACCTCACGGCAGGCATCATTGACGAGCATTCGCACATCGCCGTGGCCCGCTCGGTGAACGAGGGCACACAGGAATCCTCTGCCGAAGTACGCATCGGCGATGCCCTCGATTCCGAGGATATCAATATTTACCGCCAACTCGCCGGCGGCGTGACGAGCAGCCACCTGCTGCACGGCTCGGCCAATCCCATCGGTGGCCAAACACAACTCATCAAATTGCGCTGGGGAGCCGCGCCGGAAGAACTGAAATTCCAGAACTGGCCAGGCCAGATCAAATTTGCGCTTGGCGAAAATGTCAAACAAAGCAATTGGGGGGACAATGCCCGCACCCGTTATCCACAAACCCGGATGGGCGTCGAGCAGGTGTACACCGACTATTTCACCCGCGCCCAAGAGTACGCCCGGCTGAAAAAATCCGGAAAACCCTACCGAAAGGACCTGGAGATGGAGGCGCTCCAAGAGATCCTTGAAAGCAAACGATTCATCACCTGCCACTCCTACGTGCAAAGTGAAATCACCATGCTCATGCGCGTTGCCGAAAAATTCGGTTTCAAAATCAACACCTTTACCCACATTCTCGAAGGCTACAAAGTCGCCGACAAAATGGCCAAACACGGAGTCGGCGGCAGCACGTTCAGCGATTGGTGGGCGTACAAATTCGAGGTGTATCAGGCGATACCGTACAATGCGGCCATCATGCACAAACAGGGCGTGAACGTGGCCATCAACTCCGACGATGCCGAAATGGCCCGACGGCTCAACCAGGAAGCGGCAAAAACTGTCATGTACGGCGGCGTAAGCGAAGAAGATGCCTGGAAAATGGTGACGCTCAACCCCGCGAAAATGTTGCGGGTGGACGACCGGGTGGGCAGCGTGAAAATCGGAAAAGATGCCGACCTCGTGCTCTGGAGCGACAATCCGTTGTCCATATACGCCAAGGCCGAAAAAACCTGGGTGGACGGGCATCGCTACTTCGACCTGGACGAGGATGTCAAATTGCGCGAATGGGTGCGACAGGAACGCGCACGAATCATTTCAAAAATGCAGGCCGAAAAGAAACCTGCAAGCGGTGGCGGCGACCGACCTGCTCAGCGCCCTCGGGAACACTACCATTGCGACAGCATGGAAGACGAAGGAAATTAAAAAAACAAATTGTTTTGATAAAACATTTTTTGTTTTACTTTTGCTGCCGGAATTCAACAAGGTTCATTTCACGAAACTTCCGCTAGCATCATGGGCAAGACAAAAATGTACGCGATTACGGAAGACGTAATTGGGAGACAAAACAATCGCAATGTTCCGCTGAAGCACGCCAAACAGGCAAAGATGCCTGGCAGAGTGTTGATCGAAGAAAAGGAACTGCCAACGTTGCACACACTTTTTCGCCAAATCCTGATCCGCTTGAAACGGAACTGGATCGCATTGCGATTTCAGGCAAACCGATACACGCTGGGAGTTTTTCGGGAACGCACCATCCTGAAATTGAGCACCCTCAGCTTGCTGGGGTATTTGCTGCTGTTCACGGATCAGGATAACAACCTGTTTTCCGGCACAGAATACGAGGAAACGGCTTTGTACAAACCTGTCGAGACTTCACTGGAGGTAGAAGACAAACCTAAGGGCAAGTCGCTCATTTTCAGGCCAAAGGAGCACAGTATTCCTGTCAATAAAACAAAAACAATTCCGGCTCCGAAAAATGATGCGGCCCCGGTTGGTGTACAGCAAATGAAGCACAACCAGGCCGACCGGTACATAGCGCGCTATGCTTCGATTGCCGTTCAGGAAATGAAAAAATATGGTATTCCTGCTAGCATCAGTTTGGCGCAAGGTCTGGTGGAGAGCCGATTCGGCACCAGCAAATTGGCTGTACGCAACAACAATCATTTCGGTATGAAGTGTTTTTCAAAAAAGTGCCGAAACGGGCATTGCTCCAACCATTTGGATGACCACCACAAGGACTTTTTCCGAATTTTCAAAAATCCGTGGGAAAGTTGGCGCGCGCACAGCCAGATGTTGGCTAACGGACGGTATGCGTCTTTGAAAAAGTATGGAAGAAATTATCGCCACTGGGCCTTGGGCCTGGAGCGGCTCGGGTATGCTACAGATCGTACCTATGCCGAAAAACTGATCGGAGTGATCGAGCGCTACGACCTGCACCGATTCGATCGGTAGCGAAAAACTGATTTGTTTTTTCAGCACTAAAAAACACTAAGCATCACTAAAAAAATGAAAAAATTTTTGTGAAAACTTAGTGTTTTTTTGTGCTTTTAGTGGTGAATTGGTGATTATGAGACAGCCTCTGCCAATCGAACGTGTTTGCCTTCGGTCTTTTTTTCGAGGAGCCAAAACCCGATCCAACTAATGGCTGCCAACACACCCAGAACCAGCCAGAGTACTTCGTATCCCCACAAAGCGATCACCTGTGTGCCGAGGACGGGTGCGACAATGTTCGCCACTGAATATGCGATGCCGTACAGTGCCATGTAACTGCCGGCGCTGCCTTTCGTTGCGTACCCGAAAACAAAATTCGAGCTGAAGGGCATGACGAACATTTCACCGAAGGAAATCGCCACGATGTAGATCATGGCAGTAATCAGTCCGCCAGGCGGGAACAGGAACGACAAATAGGAGACAGCATATAACACCAAGCCCAACCGGACGTAATGCAGCCGCGAGCGCCGGCCTTCAATACCGTAAATAAGGGGCATTTCCACCATAAAAACCAGCAGACCGTTCACCGCAGAAACCAGTCCGATGGTTTGTTCGCTCCAATGGTACGAATCCTTGAAAAATACCGGCACCGTCCATAAAAACTGCATGAAAACGATGGCATTGAGCGTCGTGAATACGATGAACACCAGAAACGGGCCATCCCGATACGGGGACGGTGCTTCGGTTTTGGGTCGTTCGTCCTGTTCGGGAAGGGTTTTCTTTAGCACACCTTCTCCCGGCTTGGGCGCCATGTACACCCACAACAATATGGCAGCGAGAATACAGGTCACGCCATCAGCCACGAACAACCAATGCCAGCCAAAACCGATCATCAGACCTCCAAGAGCGGGCGCCACCGCCCAACCCAAGTTGATGGACATCCGATACAAGGATATGGATCGGGTTCTGTTTTCAGGACTGCAATACTGAGAAATTGCCACGGAGTTGGCTGGACGGAACGCGTCCGCTACCGCACTCAGCAGAAAAACGGCCACGCACATCGCCCAAAAATCGTGAATCCAGATGAGCAGAACTAGTACCACGCCGTTCAACAGCAGGCTCCAGATCATAATCGGAAAAAATCCGATCCGGTCCGACAATTTCCCTCCCAGGAACGTGCCCAGCAAGGCGCCTGCGCCGAAACATCCCAGTACATAGCCCGCTTCCTGAATGCCGAACCCCAAGTGTTTTGTCAAATAAATGGTCAAAAAAACCACAACCATCGAACCGCAGCGGTTCACGAGGCTTACGAGCGACAACAGCCAGATGCGTACCGGGATACCGGCAAACGAATCCTTCCAATGGGTAAAAAAACGGGACAGCATGGGAAACGAAAATTTGGATGATGCACGAGATAAGACGCAGACCGAATGCAATGTGTTGCGTGGAAGCCGCCGTCATTCGGAACAAAAAACCGGATGGGCGCGCGGATGGTTTCCAAACTGCAAGAAAATTTGGCGGCACCGAGATATTAGGTTCACTTACCCGGGTTCAAAAACCGGATGTTGCGCTCTAGCCCCTCAAATTTCGCCCGTTTCACAGCGGACTTGCGGAATACCTTGCCAAAGACCTCCTCGGTCAGTTCGAGCCAGTCGGACCGTTTCATTCCCAACAAGTCGGGGTGCGGTTCAAATGCGAGTTCTTCGTGGCGTTCAGAAAACCGGTTCCAGGGGCAGACATCCTGGCATACATCGCAACCGAACATCCAGTTGTCCATTTTTTCGCGAAAGACGCTTGGTATCGCTTCCCGCAATTCGATCGTGAGGTAAGAAATGCATTTCGACGCGTCGAGGAAGTAGCCCTCCGGACTAATGGCTTCGGTCGGGCAGGCGTCTATACATTTTCGGCAGGTGCCACAGTGGTCCCGGATCGGGTCGTCGTACACAAGCGGAAGGTCACAAATGATTTCGGCCAAGAAAAAAAAGGACCCGCGACGAGGGTGAATCGTCAAAGTATGGCGCCCGTTCCAGCCGATGCCTGCCCGTCGCGCCCATTCGCGCTCGAGTACCGGGGCGCTGTCCACAAAACAACGTCCGTTCACCGCACCTACCTCATCTTGTATAAAGGCCAGCAAGGCTTTGAGCCTGTCTTTTACGACAAGGTGATAATCCTCCCCGTACGCATACTTGCTGATTTTGGGCGCATCCGGGTCTGCTTGTTTTGCCGGGTTGAAGTAGTTGAACGTCAGGCATATCACACTTTTGGCTCCGGGAACAAGTTTGGTTGGGTCAATGCGCAGATCAAAATGGTTTTCCATGTAGGCCATCTTCCCGTGCGCCCCACGCCGTAGCCACTCTTCCAGCCGACGGGCCTCGGCGTCGAGTGGTTCTGCCCGGGCAAACCCCACAAACTCGAATCCGAGTCGCCGGGCCTCGGCGCGAATCAGGTCGGTGTGGCGTTGGGTTTGCATGTGGATTGGATGTTGGCTATTGGCAAATATTAGGCCCGGTCGCAACGCTCGATCGGAGAGCAGTGGTCAATCAGGATATTTCCGCGGTAATGCCGGAGCGATCCCGGAGCATAAAATGCCTCCAGCGTGATGTAGCGCATTTCATGGTTGGGCACGAACTGAAACTTGTATTCCTTCCAATCCTGGTGATCAATCAGAGTAGATGTCGCCAACAACTGGTGCTTGTCGCGGCCGCTACCGCCCCATATTCGCAGCCGAGCGGGCAAATTGTAGCCCACATACTGCTGGGAATGTGCCAGATACATGATGATCGTGTAGCAAATGCCGGGCTTGAGGGTTTCGGGCAGCCGTTGCGAAATATCCTCCCGAGTGCCATCTTCACGCACCACAAGGGCCAGGCACGACAAACCATCTTTGGGCAGCACCTGAACGCCCCATGCGCCCGGCATGATATCGGGCGTACACCCTGGGGTGAACGACACCCAGCCGGTCGGGCAGGCAGATGCTCGTGGAATATCCTCGAAGGAGGGGTTTTGCAAATGGATTTTTCCGTCCGGCTGCATCGCAGGAACATTTTGCCAGAATGCAAGCAGAAATTGAAAAATGACAACAGTTGACAATGCCATATCGCCAGTTGATGAAATGATGTTGAAGCGGGTGGTATGGGCCAAAGGTATCGGCAAATGCCGGTTTATTGTGGTATTGCCCCGACTGGATTTGCACTTTTGCAAAAAACAACGCACAGGATTTGCCTGAAAAGCGGCAACTTTGCCGACTTTTTTTCTCAAGCGTAATTTCTCCCAACGTACAACGCCATGTCGCGCAGCAAACCTACTTTCATGTACGCCATTGCCAGCATGGCGATGGTGCTATTTCTGGTGGGTCTTTTCGCGCTGTTGGTTTTGCATGGCAGCAATCTGGTCGCGCTGTTCAAGGAAAAAGTGGATGTGTGGCTGGAGTTCAAGCCGGACACGCCCCAGGAAGACATTGCCCGCATCATCCAGGACGTTCGAAGTCAGTCGTTCGTCAAGCCGGAAAGCGTCACTTTCGTCACCCGCGAACAGGCTGCGGCCTCCATGCGGGAAGAACTGGGCGAAGAAAGCCTTCTTGCCGACATCCCCAACCTCATGCGCGACATCGTACGGTTCAACGTCAAAGCCGACTTTTTTCAACAGGACAGCCTGCGCCGATGGCGGGACGTGCTCAAACAAGATACCCTTGTGGCCGAGCTCTACGTAGAAGCCGCCAATACCGGGAACATCGGGCGCAACATCGAAAACATCGGCTGGCTCACGCTGGCGCTGAGTATTTTGCTCATCTTTGCCGCCGTTACGCTCATTCACAACACCATCCGGCTGGCTTTGTACGCTAACAGGTTTGTCATAAAAAACCAGGAACTCGTAGGCGCATCCTGGGGCTTCATCAGCCGACCATACATCCGTCGCGGCATCTTGAACGGCCTTTGGAGTGCCTTGCTGGCCATCGGCGTGCTGATCGTCCTGCTCAATTGGTCGCATAGCCGCATTCCAGAACTGGAAGAATTGGAAGACCTCAACGGGGTACTTGCAGTCTTCCTCGGGCTGATCGGCCTCGGCGTACTACTGTCCGGCCTGAGCACCTGGTTCGTCGTGAACAAATTTCTGCGCATGCGCGTGGATGATCTTTATTGAGGTTTGGAGGTTTCAGGTTTGAAGGTTTCGGGTTTCGGGTTTGAAGGTTAGAGCGTACGGTAACCCGAAACCTCCAAACCCGAAACCTTCAAACCCGAAACCTCCAAACCCGAAACCTTCAAACCCGAAACCTCCAAACCCGAAACCTTCAAACCTAAAACATGGCAAAACAACCACAACAACGTCGCCCTCAGCCCCAACAGCAAGCCAAACGCCCGGCTGCGGCCCCTGTCGCGCCGGTGCGCAAACGCGAATCCCGCGAAAGCCTGTTCAGCGCCGGCAAGCATGATTTCATTTATGGCCGCCAAAATTTCATCTTGCTCGGCATCGGCTTAGGGCTTGTATTGCTGGGCCTCATTCTCATGGGCGGCGGCGCCATGCCCGACCCCAACACATGGGACCCCAACATCATCTACAGTTTCCGCCGCATCACGCTGGCGCCGATCCTGATGGTCGCAGGTTTCGTGGTTGTCATTGTCGGAATTTTCAAAAAAACGGACTCCACCCCCGCCCCACAGGTGCCCGAAAACACCGTACCTGACGCATGAACCTGCTCCATGCCATCGTCCTTGCCATCGTGGAAGGGCTGACGGAATTTCTGCCCGTGTCGTCCACGGGGCACATGATTATTGCCTCCACGGCAATGGGCATCGCTTCCGACCCCTTCGTCAAAGTGTTCACGGTGGCCATCCAGTTCGGGGCCATCCTGTCGGTGCTCGTGCTGTACTGGAAACGGTTTTTCCAAAGCCTGGACTTTTACGTCAAACTCCTCGTCGCCTTCCTGCCGGCGGTTTTTTTCGGGCTGTTTTTCAAAAAAGTCATTGACCGCATGCTGGAAAATATCGTTGTGGTCGGCATCGCGCTGGTTGTGGGCGGCATCGTGTTTTTGTTTCTCGACGGGTTGTTCGCAAGGCGGGGCCAAAAACACACCGCCATGGCCGACATCAACCTGCCCAAGGCGCTGAAGATCGGCATGTTCCAGGTCATCGCTATGGTGCCGGGCGTGAGCCGGTCAGCAGCCACCATCATCGGCGGCCTCACGCAAGGGTTGTCGCCCAAAACGGCGGCGGAGTTTTCGTTTTTCCTGGCGGTGCCCACTATGTTTGCCGCTACCTGTAAATCGCTGTGGGACTATTTCAAGGACGAGGGCGGACAGTTTTCCCAAAACGAACTCATGCTGCTTGCCGTCGGCAACGTCGTGGGTTTTGTCGTGGCTATGATCGCCATCAAAGGCTTCATCCGCTTCCTGACCAACAACGGCTTCAAAATATTCGGGTACTACCGGATTGTCGTCGGGCTGATCATTTTGGTGCTGGCGGCGCTGGGGTATTTTGAGGGCGTGGAGGTAGGGGCTTTTTAAATATAATATCATGAAACAACTCATCGAATGCGTCCCCAACTTTTCCGAGGGACGAGACCCCGCCGTTCTCAAACAAATCACCGATGCCATCGAGAGCGTCGAGGGCGTGAAACTCCTCGACGTGGACCCCGGCAAGGCCACCAACCGCACCGTGGTCACCTTCGTCGGAGAGCCTGGCCCCGTCGTGGAAGCCGCCTTCCGCGGCATTCAAAAAGCCTGCGAACTGATAGACATGCGCAAGCACAGCGGCGAGCACCCGCGCATGGGTGCCACCGACGTGTGCCCGCTCATCCCGATCAGCAATATTTCGATGGAAGAAACGGCCGAATGGGCGCGCCGCCTCGGCGAGCGAGCCGGCCGCGAACTGGACCTGCCCATCTACCTGTATGAGGCCGCCGCCACGCGCCCTGAGTGGAAAAACTTGGCCACCATCCGCGCCGGCGAATACGAGGCCTTGCCGGACAAACTGGCCCGGCCGGAATGGAAACCCGACTTTGGCCCGGCCAAATTCAACGCCCGCAGCGGCGCCACGGTCGTCGGCGCACGCGATTTCCTCATCGCCTACAACATCAACCTGAATACCACCTCCACACGCCGGGCCAATTCCGTGGCCTTCGACGTGCGCGAGATCGGGCGCGTGCTCCACGACCCCGCCACTGGCAAGCCGCTCAAAGACGCCTCCGGCGAACCGCTGCGCCAGCCCGGCACGCTCAAAGGGGTGAAAGGCATCGGCTGGTTCATTGAGGAGTACGGCATTGCCCAGATTTCGATGAACATCACCGACATCCGCGCCACGCCGCTGCACCTCGCTTTTGAGGAATGCTGCAAAAGTGCCGAACGGCGCGGCATGCGCGTCACCGGCTCCGAACTGGTGGGCCTCGTGCCACTCGACGTTCTGCTCGACGCAGGCCGGTATTTCCTGAAAAAACAGGAGCGCAGCATTGGGGTCAGCGAGGAGGAACTGATCAAGATCGCCGTCAAGTCCATGGGCCTCGATGAACTCGCGCCTTTTGACCCGCAACAAAAAATCATCGAATACAACCTCGCCAAGGACGACCCGGCTGTCGCCAAAAAACTCGTGCGCAAAGACCTGCGTGCTTTCGCCAACGAAACCGCCAGCGAGAGCGTGGCCCCCGGTGGCGGTTCCGTCAGCGCGTACGTGGGTGCGCTCGGGGTATCGTTGGCCACCATGGTCGCCAACCTGAGTTCGCACAAGCGCGGCTGGGACGAGCGCTGGGCCGAATTTTCCGATGCCGCCGACACCGGCCAGCGCATCAAGGATGCCCTGCTTCGCGCCGTGGACGAGGACACCGACGCGTTCAACGCCATCATGGCCGCTTTCGCGCTGCCCAAAGGCACGCCCGAGGAAAAAGCGGCCCGCAAGGCAGCCATCCAGCAGGCCACCCGCGGCGCCATCGAGGTACCGCTGCGCGTGGTGCGGCTTTGCCTCGACAGTTTCAGCCTCATCCGCCAAATGGTGGACACCGGCAACCCGAATTCCATCACCGACGCGGGCGTGGGCGCCCTCTGTGCCCGGGCCGCCGTACTCGGTGCCGCGCTCAACGTAAAAGTGAACGCCGCCGACCTCGAAGACAAAACCTACGCAAACGCCGTCGTCGCCGAAGCCGATGCCGCCATGGCCGAGGCCACGCGCCTAGAGCAGGAAATCCTGGCGACCGTTCGGGAAAAAATGGGGGTTTGATGGGTGGGGCTGAGTCAAAAGGGTAGCGAGAGATTTTCGCCCCCACTGTTATTCAAATTCACCGCAGAGACGCGGAGACGCAGAGAAAATTCCTCCGCGTCTCCGCGTCTCTGCGGTGAAAAATTTGCGATGTCTCGCGCCTCCTTACCCTTTTGACACATCACTCGAAGCCCCAAAATTCACGCTCGCACCACCATCACTTTTCCGCTCTGCACCTGCCCGTCCTTCCAGATGCGCAGGGTGTAAAAACCCGGGGGCAGGTCGTGGACCGGTATGCTGTGCAGGCCAGCCTGTACCTGCGCGAGGCTGTGTACGGCCTTGCCCGCTGGATCGTATAGGGTCACTTTTTCGGCTTCGAAAGGCAGCTCGAGATTAAAGCGCGACACGGCGGGATTGGGGTAGTACAAAACGGGCTTGGATGCCGGGTTGGACTGTTGCGGGTCGTTATGCCGGTCGGCAAAAAGAATGCTCGACTTGCCCTCGCAGCTGGGCACGGTGGCGTACTCGGTGATCAGCCGCACGAGCAGGTCGTTCAGTTGTTCCACTTTGTACTCGTCGGTGGTGGGTTCGATGTGCTTGCCGCCGATGCCGGAGTGATCGGTGAGAAACACATAACTCCCGTTGGTGGCCAATCCGAAAAATTTCATCAGGAACTCCGTGTCCTTCTGGATGCCGCTGCCGCTAATAGGCACGATGCGGATGCCGCGTTTGGCGGCCTCGCGGATACTTTTTTGCAGGCTTTCGAGCACTTCGGGGCGTTGGTGCGGGCTGGCATCGAGCACTAAAAAACAAATGCGCGCCACGGCTTCGCGGCTCCAGGGCTGGCGCAGGGTCTCTTCCAGCGCGGAATGCACGGCCTCGGGATAGTCGCCGCCGCCGCCCGCCGATTGTTTGCGTATGTAGTCCACGGTTTTGGCAATGTCGCGGTTCAGGGCGCTGCTTTTCACGATGTAGTCGTCGTCCTGGTCGCGGTAAAACACTGAGCCCATGCGCACGTCAAGGTCGGGGTTGGCGGTCTGAACGCGACCGATCACGTCGAGCAGTTCGGTTTTCAGGTACTCCAGTTCGTCGCCCATGCTGCCGGTGGCGTCCACCGTCCACACGATGTCCACGGTTTTGGAATGGCGGCACTCGCGCTTGATCTTGTATTGGTTTATGCCTTCGGAAAACGCCTTGGCGGTTCCAAGCGCGTGGCGTTTACCGTCAAGTTCGGCAGTCAGCGTCAGGGCCGACTCCGTTGTTTTTTCTCCAAAAAATCCCGACCAGAGTTCGGCAAGGCCGGTGTTGCTGGTGCGGGATTCCCAAACGAGCACGCCGGATTTGTCGTGCAGTTGCACCACGGCATCGCTGATCGGCAGGCCCTCCTCGGTTTGCAGCAGCACGGAGTAGCGGTTTTTTGGGAAAAACTTGTACATCTTCTGGTACTGGTCCAGCTCGCCGTCCTTGAGCAGGTCGGCCCAATGGGTGTTCCAGTTGTGCAGGTCGTTCCACTCGCCGGCGGTGAGCAGGCCGGCGCGGGGGCTGGGCTGTGCGGCGCCGCCGGGTGACACGGGCGGTTCGGTCGGCCGGTCATCCACGGCCAACGTGGCGTTGTAGGTTTCGGAAATCAACATGGCGGGTTTGGTTTCGAGGGCCGCCGGAGCGGAATATGCCGGGGCGGCATCCTTGGCGTAGTCTGCCTTGTCGGCCCGGCGACCTGCCTCGCGTTTGGCATCCATCATCGGCTTGGCTTTCGACATGGCAGGCGAGGAGGGTGCCCGCTCTTCCCGGTACGGACGACTTTCGGTCGAATAGGCAAGCCGTCCAGTGTCTTCACCACCCATTTCCTCGCCTTCCGTGCTCTTGGAGCGCTGCATCATCACGGGATTGAAATCGCTTACCACCACCTCATCCGTGGCGGAAGTGTTGAGGTCGAGGTTCAATACGTTCGGTTTGCCGGCATGCACTTGCACGCCAAGGATGCGACGGGTTTCATGGCCGGTGGCCGAAATTTCCACGTCGTAGGTGCCCGCAGCCAGTTCGAGGCGGAAATTACCCCGTGCGTCGGTGTTTGTCTTACCGACCAGTTCGGTGTTTTTCATGGCCTTGATGTCGGCCTTGGAAAGTGCCGCACCGGTGCCGTCCGTTATGTTTCCGGTCAGGGCGGTAGTGGTTTTTGGGAGTGAAAACGCCGCAATACCGAGCACGGCGGCAGCCAGGAGAACAAGGAAGTGTTTCATGTACCGTAGGGTGTGTTTTGTGAATAAAAAAAGGAACGGCAAGTCTTGCAGGGGAAGGGATGCCGGCAGACGGTACGAATGCACAATCGAATAAAAAAAAGTGTGGCCACAGTCGAGCCGGAGTCTTCAACTAATTATCGTTCAGTGCGATATCCAGTCCGCGAGGCCGTCAGCAATCTTCCGGTCGTTGGCCAAACGGGGCACCTTATTTTGGCCGCCGAGTTTGCCCTGCGTACGCATATAGTCGCGGAATGCGCCCGAACGCATGGGTCGGATGACGAGCGGCCGCAGGATGTTTCCCGTGATCAGGTCGTCGTAGTAGATATTCTGGGCGCGCATGCGGGTGTCCACGTCCAGCGCAAACGCCGCGAGGTCGTGGGGCTGGTTGTCGAACTCGACAAACCATTCGTGGTAGGGCAGGCCGCCGTCGTCGGGACTGACGTTGGGCGCCACCGTGAACTCCACGATGCGGATACCGGCGGCGTTGGCCACCGGCAACAGGGCTTCCTCGACCTCCTTGCCGATGACGTGCTCGCCGAAGGCCGAAATGAAATGTTTGATGCGGCCCGACACGACGATCCGGTACGGGTCGGTGGACACGAACTGCACCGTGTCGCCGATGTTGTAGCCCCATAGTCCGGCATTGGTGTTCAGGACGAGGGCATAGTTGACTCCGATTTGCACATCCTTCAGCCAGAGACGGGTGGGGTTTTCGGAAAAAATTTCGTCGGCGGGCACAAACTCGAAAAACATGCCCGCATCGGTGTTGAGCAGCAGCCCTTCGGACGGGAAAGCATCCTGAAACGCAATGAAGCCCTCCGAGGCGGGGTAGGTTTCCACGGTGTCCACGCGTGCGCCGACGAGCGCTTCCAGTTTTGCGCGGTACGGCTCGAAGTTGACACCGCCGTACACGAACACGGAGAAATCGGGAAAAATCTCGCAGATCGTGCGTTTGCCCGTGCGGGCGAGCAGGCGTTCGTAGTACATCTGCACCCACGGCGGAATGCCGGAAATGAGCCGCATGTCGGCCCCGGCGGTTTCGTCCACGATGCGCTCCACTTTTTCCTCCCAGTCTTCGATGCAGTTGGTTTTCCAGGAGGGCATTTGGTTGGTGCGCAGCCAGGCGGGCACGAGGTGGTTGCTGATGCCACTCAAGCGGCCTGTGGGGATGCCGGCGGTTTCCTCCAGTTCGGGGCTGCCGGAGAGGAAGATGATTTTGCCGTCGAGCCAGCGCCCGTTGCCGGTGTGGGCGAAGTAGTTGAACAGTGCGTCGCGGGCCGCGCCGAAGTGCAGGGGCGTGCTCTCGCGGCTCATGGGGATGTACTTCACGCCCGAGGTGGTGCCGGAGGTTTTGGCAAAATAGGCGGGTCGGTCGGGCCATAGCACGTAGGGTTCGCCGGTTTTGGTGCGCTCGACGTAGGGCTTCAGGTCTTCGTAGTCGCGGATGGGAACGGCCCGGGTGAATGCCGCGTAGTCCGATATTTCGGAAAAATGGTGATCACGCCCAAAGGCAGTTTGGCCGGCGCGGGACAGGAGTTGCCGGAAAATTTTATCCTGATCGGCTACGGCGTTTGCCGCCATGCGGCGAATGCGGCGGGCGATGAGGTGGGCAAAGGGGCGGATGATGAACGAGCGGAAGCCCATAAGCGGAGGTGTGTTGGTGAATGCGCGGCACCGTTTATTTTACCGCGGAGACGCGGAGACGCGGAGTTTGCGCCGGTTTAATTTCAACAACTCCGCGCCTCCGCGTCTCTGCGGTGAAAAACTCCCGGTACACATCGCGTGGCTGGTGGCGCAAAAGTCGCATAATTTGGCATCTCATCGGCTCAAACACCAAACGACAATAGTTACCGGTATGGCTTGCCGGAAAAAATCCCGTAGGTTTGCAACAAAGAATAGCGATCATGGAAGCAGTAGCCACGGCGCCCCGCGCCCTCACCCTCCTTCTCGCCGTTCTTTGCCTATCCTGCAAGTACGACCACCCACCCACCCGCATACTCGTATTCACCAAAACCGCCGGGTACCGCCATGCGAGCATTGCCGACGGCGTAGCCGCCCTGCAACGCCTCGGCACGGAAAACGGTTTCCTTGTGGACCACACCGAAAATGCAACGGATTTTCAGGCGGAAAATCTGTGCCGTTATGCTGCCGTGGTATTTCTGAACACCTCCGGCGATGTGCTGGACTCGGCGCAGCAAGCGGCTTTTGAGCAGTACATCCGCTCCGGCGGCGGGTTCGTGGGCATCCATGCCGCCACCGACACCGAGTACGACTGGCCCTGGTACGGCGGCTTGGTCGGGGCGTATTTCAACGGGCATCCCGACATTCAGGACGCTTCCCTGATTGTATTGGACAGCAGCCACCCCGCCACCCGGCATCTCGGCGCCACCTGGCAGCGCCGCGACGAGTGGTACAATTTCCGCGACCGCAACCCACAGGTGTCCGTGCTCGTGACCATTGACGAAAGCACATACTCCGGCGGCACGATGGGCGCCGACCACCCGATTTCGTGGTACCACGAGTACGACGGTTGCCGCGCGTTTTACACCGCCATGGGCCATACCCCGGAGTCGTTTGCCGAGCCGGATTTTTTGCTGCACCTGCTCGGCGGGTTGCAATACGTCATGGGCAGCGGGCGGCAGGGCGATTTATGTGAAGAGTGATTGTGTGTGCCCGACGTAGAGTAGAAGTGTCACAGAGGCTCACAGAGCTTAAGAGGACACAGAGTTAAAAAAACTTTAGAGCGGACAGTTCTTTTTCAAGATGACAAATTCTCTGTGCTCTCCAAAACTCTGTGAGCCTCTGTGACACCTCTACTCTACGTCGGGCGCAAACTCTACCGCCGCAACACCACCAAATTCCCCTGCGCAGCGCCCGCATCCGTCACCAACAGGTAGCGGTACACACCCGAGGGCAGTTCCGGTAGCGCGATGTCCAGCGTTTGCTCGCCGGGTAAAAGCGCCCCCTGATATACTGTCGCCACGAAACGGCCCTCCGCGCCGTACAATTCGAACCGGACTTGGAGGGCTTGCTGGGTTATCATTTCCAGAAATATCCGGTCCACTGCGGGATTGGGGTACACTTTGGCTGACAGAACGCCGCGAAGTTCAGCCGTGCTGCTGGCGCAAGGTTCTGCTGAAATCTCTCCGGAGGTGCCGGGGCATCCATCCGGGCTGTCCATCGCCACCGAATACTGCCCTGCGGAAAGGGCCGTCCAAAACTGCTCATCGGCGCCGGGGATCAGGTTTCCGTTCAGGAACCACTGGTAGTTGCTGCCAAGCGGAGCCGACAGGTGACACAGGTCGGTCACCTGCACGGCGGGCAGGAACGGCGGGTACACGGTGACGACGATGGATTCGAGTGATGGATTGGATCCACACCCGTTGCTGACCACCAGGCTGTACGTGCCTTCGCCCGACACGGTGATGGCGGGTGTGGTTTCGCCGTTCGACCAGAGGATGGTGCAGCCGGAGCAGATGTTTTCTGCGGACAGCACGACGGACTGGCCGGGGCAAAGGTCTGTGGCGCTCGAAACCGACAGCGTCGGCGGCACGGGCAGGGTTTCGGTCGTCACGGCAATAACATCGGAAGCCGGGCCGTTGCCACAAACGTTGCCGACGGTGGCGGAGTACGTTCCTTCGGCGGAAACAGTGATGGCAGCTGCGGTTTCGCCGTTCGACCACAGGACGGTGCAGCCGGGGCAAATATTTTCCGCCGTCAGCACGACCGTCTGGCCGGGACAGAGCACGGTGGTGCCGGAAGCGGAAAGCGACGGCGCGGCGGGCAGGACCTCGGCGGATACGATGATGGCGTCGGAAGTCGGGCCGTTGCCGCATATATTGCCGACCGTGGCGGTGTATGCGCCTTCGGCGGAAACAGTGATCGCCGAGCCGGTTTCGCCGGTGGACCACAAGATGGTGCAGCCGGGGCAAATATTTTCCGCGGTAAGTTCAAGAGATTGGCCAGGGCATAACGTGGTATTGCCGGAGACAAAAAGCACCGACGCAGCGGGCAGGGTTTCGGTCGTCACGGCGACGGCATCGGATGCCGGGCTGTCGCCGCACACGTTGCCGACCATGGCGGTGTATGCGCCTCCGGCGGAAACGGTGATGCTCGGGCCGGTGTCGCCGGTGGACCAAAGCACCGTGCAACCCGCACAGGAATTTTCGGCGCTCAGCACAACGGTTTGGCCGGGGCACAACACCGTGGAGCCGGATACTGACAGGACAGGCGCGGCAGGCACGTTGCCGGTGCTGAGCACGACGGCAGCGGACACCGGGCTGTCGCCGCAGGAATTGCTGACGGTGGCGGTGTACGCGCCTTCGGCGGAAACGGTGATGCTCGGGCCGGTTTCGCCGTTGGACCACAAGATGTTGCAGTCGGCGCACAGGTTCCCTGCCGTGATCTCAATGGATTGCCCGGGACAGAGCACGGTGCCAAGGGCGCTGAGCACGGGCGCGTTGGGCGCCATGCCGGTAGTGACCCCGATGACATTGGAGGCCGGGCTTTCGCCGCAGGCGTTGCCCACCGTGGCGGAGTACGCACCGTCGGTGGCCACGGTGATGGCGGGCGTGGTTTCGCCGTTCGACCACAGCACGGTGCAACCGGCGCACAGGTTGTCCACCGCCAACACGACGGACTCGCCGCCGCAGAGCGAGGTGGGGCCGCTCGCCACGACGATCGGCGCATCCGGTACCGAGATGGTGGTGACGGCAATGGCTTCGGTAGTGGCACTTTCGCTGCAAGTGGTGTTGCTGCCATTCCCCACCACGGCGGTATAGTTGCCGGTAGCCGATGCAGTGATGCTCGGGCCGGTGTCGCCGGTGGACCATTGCACGGTGCAGCCCGGGCAGACGTTTTCCGCCGTGAGCACGACCGTTTCGCCGGGGCACAGCACCGTGGCGCCGGAAGCCGACAGCACGGGCGTTTCGGGCGGGGTGGCGGAACCGATGGTGACGGATTCGGAAACCGGCCCGTCGCCGCACAAATTGTTCAGAACGGCAGTATAAACACCGGCGGCCGATACCGTGACGGCGGGCCCGGTATCGCCATGCGACCATTGGATGGTGCAGCCGGGGCAGATGTTGTCCGCTGTGAGGACAACCCACTCGCCGGGGCAGAGCGTGGTGTTGCCGCCGGCGGCAACCTGCGGCATGCCGGGCAGGCTGTTTTCCGTCACCTCCACTGCTGCGGAAGCCGGGCTTTCGCTGCAACCATTGCCGGCGTTGTTGCTGACGATGGCGGAAAACGCACCCACTGCAGCGACGGTGATGCTCGGGCCTGTTTCACCGTTGGACCACTGCACGGTACAGCCGGGGCAGATGTTTTCTGCCGTGAGCACGAGTGTCTGGCCGGGGCATAGTTCGGTGGAGCCATCGGCAGAAACCGTGGGCGCGTCGGGCGGCAGGTAGATGGTGGCGGCCACCGGCACGCGGTCGCTTTCGCAGGTTTCGGTGCGTTCCACCTGAATGTCGTAGAAATAGTAGTAGTAGTCCGGCCCGGCGGTGGAGGATTTGATCGAGACCAGCCCGGGAATGCTGTACGGGTAGGCGACACCGGAGTTGTTGCGGTACAGATTGGCTCCGGTCAGGCAGCCGATTTGCAGGTCTGTGCCGGCGGGAACGTCCATGTCGAGGGTGACGCGGCTTTCGCCATCGTTCACGAACACGGTTTTTTCCGCCAGCACGGCGCCTGCAGCATTGCGCAGTTGGAACGTGCGGTCTTTGGCGCCGACGGCGTACATGATTGCCGATTTGAGGCGGAACGGTTTTTCGGCATCGAATATCTGGAAGTAGTTGCCACCGTGGTCGCCGCCGCCACCGATGGTGTTGGATGCCGGCCCCACGCGCCGCAGCGGCGCATAGTCCTTGCCCGCAGCGGCGTAGAACGTGTTTGTTTGGGCAATGTTCGTGTCGAGTACATCACCGGTGAACAGCGGGTCGGGGTCTGTGTCCGACGCGTACCAGCGGATTTGTTCATCTTGGCCGCCAGCCGCCGAAAGGCTCACCTCGCCAGGGCCGCAGCGTTCGGAGTCGGTGGCAATCGGAACAGAGGGGCCATGCACGACGATGTACCCGACTTCCTCGGCGGTATTATTGCCGGCGCCGTTGGTCGCGGTGAGCCGGACGGTGTACGCACCTTTCCCGTTGAAGGTGACCACGGGGTGTTGCGCGGTGGACGTGGCCGGTGTGCCGCCCTCGAAGGTCCATTGCCAGGCGGTTGGGGCATTGGCGGATTTGTCGGTGAACTGCACGGTGATCGCCCCGCAGTCCTCGCGCGTGTCGGCCCCGAAGGCCACTTCGGGCGGCGAGAGTTGGTACAGGGGCGATTCCCACAGGCCGCGCCCGTAGGTGCCCGCGAAGATGGTGTTGGATATGTAGTTGATCTCCAATTCGTACACGCGGGCGTTGGGCAGGCCCTCAAAGAAGCCGACCCATTGGCCGGCGAGGTCGTCGTTGGTGTACGACACAAACCCGAAGCCGCCGACGTAAATGCCGTTTTTGCCCTTGTTCTCCCAGGTGGCGCAGTACTTGGTGCCCGAAGGCAGGCCCGCACCGATGGTTGTCCAGGTGCTGCCCGCATTGGTGGAATGGTACACGTTGGAGGAGGTGACGATCAGCAGGCGCTGCGGATTTTGTGGGTGTACGGCGATAAAACTGATGCTGTTGCCGCCCCATGCCGAGGTGATGGTCGTCCAGGCACCGCCGCCGTTGGCGGTGGTGAAAAGTGAGGAGCCGCGGGCCGCGTAGATGCGCTGGTTGTCGGTCGGCGCGAGTTTCAGGTGGTTGAAGTTTCCGTTGTTGAAATCGGAAATTTTGGTCCAGGTGCCGCCGTTGTTGCTGGTTTTCCAAATATCGGCGAAGGCGGCATAGATGGTCGTGGCAAACTGCGGGTCCTGTTCAAACGGCGTGATCCAGGCCCCGTCTTCTACATCCGGTGGTTTGGAAATGGAACTGCGGGTGGTGCCCTGGTTGGTGGAACGGTACATGGAGCCGTTTTGCGAGGTACCGTACAGGATGTTGGCGTTGTTCCAGTCCACGAAGGTTTCCATGCCGTCGGCGCCGAGCCAGTCCACCCAGGCGCGATTGGCGCCGCGCATGACGCTGGTGCCGTTGTCCTGCGAGCCGCCGGACACCACGTTGGGATTGGTTTTGGACACGCCGATTTTGTAAAATTCCCGGATTCCGAGGCCAGGGGTGCGGTCCACGAAGGATTGCGCGCCGTTGGTGCTGCGGTAAATGCCGCCGTCGGTGCCGACGTAGAGGGTATCGCCCTTGAATTTCAGGATGTCCACGTCGGCGTGGTTGTAGCCTACGCCGAGGGAGGCCGCCGTGCTCGGAACCCAGTGGGAGGTGAGCGAAAACGAGGTGCCGCCGTTGGTGGATTTCCAGGTGTGGATGCCCGCGATGTGTACTTCTTCGGCATTGGAGGGGCGGACGGCCACGTCCATGTCGCGCGGGGCCTGCCCCCGGTCGTCGTCGCCGGTGGCGCTGTATCCGAAGTAGTTGATGTCGGCACCGTCCTGGAGTTTGGTGAAGGAGGCGCCGCTGTTGGTGGATTTGTAGAAGGCGCCGAACACGCCGCCGTTGGATTCCAGCACGTACACCACGTTGGGGTTGGCGGGCGAAACGCCCATCATTTTGTAGTTGTTGCTGGCGGTGCCGAAACCGCCGATCTGGGAAAACGACGCGCCGCCGTTGGTGGAGCGGTACACGTTTCGGCCGGAAAAATAGATCGTGTTCGGGTCGCCAGGCTTGAACTCCACGTCGTAGCCGGAAGTACCGTTGGCGCCGCTCACGGCGCTCCAAGTGGCGCCGCTGTTGGTGGAACGGAACAGGCCGTTGGATTCGGACACGGCGTACACGGTATTGGGGTCTGTGGGGTGGTGCTGGATGCGGCTGACGCGCCCGCTGCCGGAGACGTTGCCGGTGGTCGTCCATGTAGCGCCGCCGTCGGTGGAACGGAAGATGCGGCCCGAGGTGCTGCCCCAGAGGTAGTGGTTGGGGTTGTAGGGCGAGATTTCGAGGGCGTACACGTCCACGGTGGCGTAGTCGTCGGTGAGGTTTGCCCAGGTAGCGCCGCCGTCGAGGGTTTTCCAGACGCCGCCGGTGGGGCTGCCCACGATGAGGTGGTTGTTGTTGAACGGGTCAATGCCGATGGAGGTGACGCGGCCCACGCCGGGGTTCCAACCAGAGGTGGCGTTCCAATAGGTGGGGCCGAGTTCTTTCCAGTCGCCCCCGAAGCCGCCCGATTCGGCGCGGCGTTGGCGTTCGGCGCGGCGGTAGTCGCGGGCGCGCCGGGAAAGTTCGTGGTTGGGGATTTTTATGCCCGATTCGTCCAGTTCCATCTGGGCAGTGTACTCCCAGCGTTTGTACGGCTTGTAGCCGCGCCCTCTTTCGTGCCCGACGGTGTTGAAATAGGCCTCGGCCTCTTGCTGAATTTCGGCAAGGGTGTAGGTGCCAGCCTCGATCATCTCGAGGTATTTTTGGGCAGAAGCGGGCAGGGAAAAGCATAGCAGGGCAAGTAGCGGGAGCAGGCGGATACGCATGGCGATTGTTTGATTTGGTGAAAAGCAACGGTGGTCGGATGACGGGGCGGCCAAAGGAGCGAACAAAGGTAGAAAATAGCCGCTATGTCCGGTGGGGCGGCTTTTGCCCGAGAATTGCTTTTCATTGAATTTCAGCGCCAACCCGACATTACAAATGCCGACACCAACGACGCTTTCCCAGGGCCCGAACGCATCGTGTTTTGATGGGCAAAAAAATGGTTCCCGCACATCAGTAGCGCATTAGAACGGGCAAGAGAATGCGTGGAAGAGGGTTCGAAATAGGCGGAACGCGGGTGTGCTAATACACCAATCATTTCTTCTTAAATTTTTTACCAATCTCGGTTATCAATTGCTGCACCTCCTCGGGTTTGGAAACACGCGCCTGAACAACTCCTTTCTCATCAATCAAAATTAAGGTAGGAAAGTTGGATACTTTAGCTGCAGTTAAAAGCCCTTTATTTTCCTTTTCAATTATTTCAAAGGTATTAGGCCATTCAATACCGGCCTCATCCATATAATCCCGGGGATCGGTTGTTGCACTTTTAAACTCGCAGTTTACCCCAATCATGGCTATTTGGGTTTGATCAATAGATTGATATAACTGCACTAAGTCCGGCGTGATTTTTCGGCAAGGGCCACACCAGGTTCCCCAGAAATCCAGAAGCAAGTATTTCCCCCTATACCCATAAAGCGATTCTGGTGATTGTCCATTGGATGTGGTAAACGTGACATCTTCCGGGCTATTTCCCGGATGAAAAGGTTTCAAGGACTCATCCATGTCATTAGCAGTAGCCTTTGCCAAAACCAAATAATCTATCCTGCCTTTTTCAATTGATACGATTTTATAGTTTTTCAATTGATATTGTATAATGTCATCTGCCTTTTTCATCATCTGAGAAGACGGCATAGGTAGTACATCGCTGGCGAAAAGCCAAAAGGTTTTACTCGGATTTTCCATGATACTCAGATCAGAGACCCGAAATGACTCATCACTATAGGATGCTTCTGATTCATAGTGATCAACAGGTTGAAGATCAACATCAAAAAGAATCTTGGTAAGGTCTTTGTTTTCAAGGAAGTTCCACGGAACAATTCGATAGGTGGCATATTTTTGAACCGGTTGACCATTGTCCAGAACTACATAAGGAAAACTAAATATAGGAGCAAGATCCTCCCAAGAATCATAACTACCTCTGTTTGCTTTGTCAAAAGTATAAACCATCTCGTCCGAAAGCCGTCCGTCCATATCAATATCTGCCATGATATACTTTTTTGTTCTGGACTTATCCATGCCAACGAGGATTATGATATCTCTCTCCTGAAGTTGATTCAGATTTTTTTCGTAAACAGTTCTTTTAACCTTGATATACCTGCGTTCTATTACCTCTTTGGGATAACCGGTTATCATTGAATCTAATGTGCGATCAGATTCCGGTTTAACCACATTAACTAACCAACCTCTATTTGCCGTCTTTTTAATTAGGGGGATCCGCAACGTGTCACCATCTGTCTGCGCAATAGTAGCAGTTCCAAGGCTCATAAAAACCACCAGGGGTAAGGACAAAAAAGGGAGGTTAAGCATATGTAGCGTTGTTTTGACATAAGGTGCAACAATGGGAATGTTTGTTGCATGAATCACCCGTACGAGTCAATATTTGATATTTGATCGTACTAAACGCTCATGCGTTTGCCCTGGAGGAAAGAGCAAAAGGCTCTGAAAAGCCTGTTGCGTTCACGGCCGGATTCATCAATAAAATTCTTCAAATCCGTTTTGCTTTAAAGCCTTTTCCAAAAGTTGGTCAGAAGTCCAGAGTTTGCCGGTTATCTCAAATGCAAGGGCTACGAAAACCAAATCCTTTCGGTCTGTTTCCTTGACCATCTGGAAAGAGCGAAGGAAATTGCGTGTACTGATCAGTTTCTCATCGAAGAAATGGAGATTCAGAACTAGCCGATAAAGCATTTCAAGAACTTCCTCCTCGGAAAGGCGGCTTTGATGAACAATACGTTCTTTGTGTTTGAAAATCTCCACAAACATGAATTTGGGCGTGTAGAACTCATCGCCCGACAAGAGTATGGTATCACAAAACTGGTTTGGAGATTTCAATAGGGCAGAAAAAACGATGTTGCTGTCCACAACGACTTTCATCGCTTGTTGATTTTAGCCAACACCCAGCCTTGATTTTTTTCCCACCAGTCTTGCTTCGCTTTTTCTCCCAATTCCCGGGCCTGTGCTTCGGTCATTTGGTTGCGCTCTGACAGTTTTTTGAACTCCATCCAATTCAAAATTTTCTCCAGCCAGGCATCGTCAAGCCAGTTTCGGGGTATTGTTAGAACGACCTGCTCTTCTCTGGACTGAGAAACATACTGAACAGAGGCTTCTTCTACGGTCTGATGTTTTTGTTGTTTCCTCTTTTCAACCAGAGCCTGCAAAAAAGTCCGTAGCGCCTCCACCTCATTTCGGCTAAGGTCCGGCGGAAGCAGTTCCACGACTTCTTTTTTTTGTGCTGAAAGTTGTTGGGCCATAATCTTCGCTATTTAGATGCTCACAAAAATAGGCCGCTTGTTGCCAAATGCAAAATCTTGTTCATCCAATGAAGATTAGTGCCCCTTGCCTCAAGGCCGAAGCACATTGGCATTATCTGTTCAAATCAACGATATTTGATAGGTCGCGACACGTCGAAATTCACCCTGCCGGAGCGTATTTACCTTGCTTCTTTTTCACCTTCGGCAACCCGTTCGGGGAACGTTTCACAACCGGCTTTTGAATGCCCAGCGCAAACTCGAGCACGTCCCCCATCGTGTCCACATAGTTGAAATTCAGGCCCTTGATGTACTCGGCTTCGATTTCGGCAACGTGTTTTTCGTTGTCCTTGCAGAGCAGCACTTCGCGCAGACCGGCGCGTTTGGCGGCGAGAATTTTTTCCTTGATGCCGCCCACAGGCAGCACTTTGCCGCGCAGGGTGATTTCGCCGGTCATGGCGAGGAAAGGTTTCACCGGGCGTTTGGTGTATGCCGAGGTGATGGCCGTCAGCATGGTCACGCCCGCCGAGGGGCCGTCTTTGGGTATGGCACCTTCGGGCACGTGGACGTGGATGTCGTTCTTGTCGAACATCTCCGGGTCAATGGCCAGTTCGTCGGCGTGGGCCTTGATGTAGCTCAGGGCGGTGCTGGCGCTTTCCTTCATCACGTCGCCGAGGTTGCCGGTGAGCTGGAGGCGGCCGTTGCCTTTGTTCATGCTGGCTTCGATGAAGAGGATTTCGCCGCCCACGCTGGTCCAAGCCAAGCCGATGGCCACGCCGGGCGCCTGTTGTTCCTGGTACACTTCGGCGTCGAACTTGGTGGGGCCGAGGATGCCGTGCAGGTGTTCGGGCTTGACGGTCACTTCGTAGGCTTCCTCCATCGCCACTTTTTTGGCCACGGAGCGCATGACGGAGCCGATCTCGCGGTTCAGGTTGCGCACGCCGCTTTCGGCGGTATAGTGCCGGATGATGTTGATGAGTGATTTTTCAGTGATCTTCACCTGCGGAGGCTTCAGCCCGTGCTCCTTGCGTTGCTCGGGAATGAGGTGGCGCCTGGCGATCTCGAGTTTTTCCTCCAAGGAGTACCCGGCGATCTCGATCACCTCCATGCGGTCGAGCAGGGCGGGCTGGATGGTCGAGAGCGAGTTGGCCGTGGCAATGAACAGCACTTTGGACAGGTCGAATTCCAGTTCGAGATAGTTGTCGTAGAACGTGGTGTTCTGTTCCGGGTCGAGCACTTCGAGCAGGGCCGAGGAGGGGTCGCCGCGAAAGTCCTTGCCGACCTTGTCTATTTCGTCGAGGATGAACACCGGATTTCCGGTCTTGCATTTTTTCAGCGACTGCACAATGCGGCCCGGCATGGCACCGATGTAGGTTTTGCGGTGGCCGCGAATCTCGGCCTCGTCGTGCAGGCCGCCGAGGCTCATGCGCACGTACTTTCGTTTGAGGGCTTTGCCGATGCTTTGGCCGAGCGAGGTTTTGCCCACGCCGGGCGGGCCGACGAGGCAGAGGATGGGCGCTTTCATGTCGCCCTTCAGTTTCAGCACGGCAAGGTGCTCGAGGATGCGCTCTTTCACTTTGGTGAGACCGTAGTGGTCTTTGTCCAGCACGTCCTTCACCCGGCGCAGGTCGAAATTGTCCTTGGTGAAATCCTGCCACGGCAGGTCGAGCAGAGTCTCGAGATACGTCAGGCCGATGGCGTACTCGGCAATCTGGGGGTTGACCCGGCGCAGTTTGTTGATCTCCCGGTGGAAGGTTTCCAGTACGTTTTTGGGCCATTTCTTTTTGGAAGCGCGCTCCACGAGGGCGTTTATTTCGTCCTCCTGGGGGTTTTGGCCGAGTTCTTCCTGGATCGTTTTGAGCTGCTGGCTGAGGAAGTAGTCGCGCTGCTGCTTTTCGATGTCGTTGCGCACCTTGGCCTCGATCTGGTCCTTGAGTTCCAGCAGTTGCAGTTCCGCGTCCATATAGGTGAGGATGCGGTTTGCCTTGTCCTTGAGGTGGCTAATTTCGAGGATCGCCTGTTTTTCCTCGATTTTGATGTTGAGGTTGGAGGCGATGAAGTTGAGCAGGAAGTTGTCGTTGGTGATGTTTTTGAGCATCACCACGGCCTCCGAGGGGATCTGCGGCGACAGTTCGATGATCTGCTTGGCCGAGTCGCGGATGCTGCTGATGAGCGCGCGGAACTCCAGTTTGTGCTTGGGCTGGGTGTACTCCAGGGTGACAATGCGGCCCACCATGTACGGGTCTTCGCTCACCATGTCTTCCAGAATAAACCGCTTGCGGCCCTGCAAAATGGCAGTGGTGGAGCCGTCGGGCATTTTCAGGAGCTTGAGCACCCGGGCAATGGTGCCGATGGAATACAGGTCGCGCGAAGAAGGGCTTTCGATTTTGACGTCGCGCTGCGACAACACACCGATGAAGCGGTTGTCCTCGTACGCCTTTTGCACGGCCCGGATGCTTTTGTCGCGGCCAATGGTGATCGGGGTGACAATGCCAGGAAACAGCACTGTGTTTTTCAGGGGCAGTATGGGCAAGGAGTCGGGAAATACTTCGCCCTGCTTGGCTTCCTCGTCTTCTTCCAGCGAAAAAAGCGGCACGAAATCCGGCTCATCGTCGGATTGGGCAGACATCAACCAATTTTCAAACATATTCAAGCGCTGCGGGAGGGGATTTGATTAACTAGGTTAAGAGGTTTCTGGTTAGAAGGTTTCTGGTTAGAGGGTTTCTGGTTTGAAAGCCTTAGGCGGGTAATATCCAACCAGAAACCCTCTAACCAGAAACCTTCTAACCTTCAAACCAGAAACCTTCTAACCTGATTTTGGTGCAAACTTTGGCATTTTTCGGGAATTGGAATGCGTCAAAACGATCTTTGTGTCATACTGGCAGCAAATTTTCCCAAACCCCAAAACTGGTCCTTAGGTCAAATTGCTTGCCAGCACCCAAAAACCTAGAATTTGGCAGGTTTTTCCAGACATGGCACGCCAAAACGGCAGATGCCTTTTTTCAGGCGCTGCAATCCGAAACAATACCTTTGCATCTTCGTTTTCTCGGTTCACCGTCTACAGTCCCGTCTATCGTTATGCAAAAATTGTGGTTTTGGTTTTTAGTGGGAATTGCGCTGTTTGGATGCCATTCTGCCCAAAAAGTCACTTACGCGCCGGAACAGATTGTCCCCACCGACAAGGCGCTACTGTGGAAAATCAGCGGCAACGGCCTGAAAAAGCCTTCGTACCTACTGGGTACCATCCACCTGATCCCCAAGGACCAGCACAAATTTTCAGTGGGCACTTACGACGCGCTGGCGAGTACCGGGCGGGTCGCCTTCGAGATTGACATGAAGGAAATGACCAACATTGCCGCGCAGTTCAGCCTGCTGAGCAAGGCGTTCATGGCCGGCAACAAAACCCTACGCGACCTTTTGCCCGCAGAGGACTACGCGTTTGTGAAAGAACGGCTGAAATCCCAGGGCCTGCCCTCCACCATGCTGGAACGCATGAAACCCATGTTTCTCAGCACACTGTTCGGCAGCGATGAAAACGCCTCGATGGGCAGCAACACCAACATGACCTCGGTGGAGATGGAACTGTACCGCCAAGTCAAACGCCGCAAACTCGAGTCGGCGGGGCTGGAAACCGCCGCCTACCAGATGGCCATTTTCGACAGTATCCCCTACGAGGCGCAGGCGCGTATGCTGGTGGAAACCCTGCGCGGCTCCGACGGCGGCGGCGGCGAGTTCGAACAGATGATCGAACTGTACCGCCAAAAGGACATCGGTGCCATGGAGGCCATGATGCTGGAGGAAGGCAACGGCATCAAGGAATTTCAGGAACTGCTGCTGCACCGCCGCAACCGCAACTGGATACCGGTGATTGCCCGCATGATGCGCGAAAAACCCACGCTTTTCGCCGTGGGCGCCGGACATCTCGGCGGCGCACAAGGCGTCATCGCGTTGCTGCGCACGGACGGGTACCGGGTGGAGGCGGTGGATTGATTTACGATTTACGATTTTGGATTTACGATTGACCGGGGTGCGGCTCTGTCTTCGGCATACGGTGGATGTAGTACATCAGCCACACCGATATGATCATAGTGGTGGCCACTACCCAGCCCAGCAGCGGGTACCGTTCGATATGCCCCGTCGGATTTTGGTACACGATCATGCCCGCCACAGCAGAGGCAATGCCGCCCGAAATTTGGGACAATGAAGCATTCACCCCCATGAACGCCCCGCGCTCGGCCATGGCGGGCACGGTACTCAACATGGCCGACGACGAGATCATGCGGGCCGTTATGCCGGCAAACAAAATCGGGTTCAACACCAGAATCGCCCACAGTGGCGTAATGCCAAGATGGCAGTACACCAGCACCAGCACCAAGGCCAGCGCCGAACCACTCACGAACACCTGGTATGCCCCCGCGCTGTCCGTGAGTTTGCCGATAAGCGGCCCGGTGACGAGGGCGCACAGTCCGGTCACCAAGTAAATAAGCGGCAGATTGTCGAGGCTAATGCCGAGGTTGTTCACGGTGAATGCACTGCCGAAGGGCATCAGCATGAACCCGCCCGTGGCCAACAGTGCCGTAGCGGCAAAGCCGCGCAAGTGGCGTGGTTTGGAAATGGTATTCCACAGGTGTCGGGCCGCCGAATGTCCTTTGTGGTGCACCAAGTGGGCGTCCACGGGTTTCATTTTCCAATAAATCAGCAGCCATAGCGGTATGCTGAGCACCACGATGAGCAGGAACGGCGCGTGCCAGTCCCACTCATTCGAGACGTACAGTCCGGCCGGCAGGCCCAGTACCTGACTGGCCGCAAAGGCCATTTGCACATAGCCCATCACCCGGCCCCGCACCTGAATGTCGAACAGGTCGGTGGTGATAGCAAAAATCACCGACCCGATCACGCCGCCGAAAATACCGGTGACCGTTCGAGCCGCCAACAACAGCCCATAAGTGGGCGCTATGCCGCAAAAAAACGTGCCGAGGATAAAGCCCGCGTAAAAAAACAGCAGCAGGCGTTTGCGGTCGAACCGGTCGGCAAAACCCGCTGCCAGCAAGCCCGAAGCCCCCGCACTGAACGCGTAGGCCGACACCACCAGCCCGAACTGCGTCGTCGTGATCTTCAGCGCGGGCATCAACTGCGCGCCGAGGGGCGACAGCACCATGAAATCGAGGATTATCGTGAACTGGAGTATGGCCAGAATAGCGACGATAAAAATCTGGTAGGGGGAAAACAACCGTTCCTTCGGCATGCAGCAGGTGTTGAAAAATAAGTTGGGTTTGAACGCGCACTCAATCCTCCAGCTCGGAAATGGCTACGCCCAGCTCCCGGACGCTTTGTTCAATTTCCCCGGCAGACGCGGCGCCTGTTTCGACCCGGAGCACCCGATCGCAGTCGTCCAGATCGAACGCGACCCGCTCGGCCAGCCCCGAACGCGTCAGTTGGTAGCGGACCGCTTCGGCCTGTTGGGGGGAACTCAGGTCGGTGCTAAACACAAGCACCTGTTTTTCATTAGAAAAGAACGAAAAGGCAGGCATCGCAGAAGGAATTGGATGGATGAAAAAGTATTTCAATTCTGAAATAACGGGCACAAACATACATCGGAACCGAAACAAAAAACAATTATTTCGATGTAAAAAAATATTATTTACACCGAATCCGATACTTTTGTGCCATGAACACAACGGTACAGCTGGTGAACGAATGGGCCGCATTTGAAGAAAGCCACCCGGGGGCAAGCATCGAGGATTTTTGCCGGTACTATTTGACCGTGCAGCGCTCGCAACGCGAGCTCGCCCACCCCAACTTTGGCGGCGGGGCCGTGCCGCCCAACCCCCGCTCGCACCTGATGAAACTCATGGCCTTCCTCAGCAAGGCGGCCCATACCTACATGGAAAAAGCGTTCGAACGCATTTCGGAAATCCGTCAGAAGGAGGACTTTTTTATCCTGAACATCATCTCCAATGGTGGCGAATGCCGCAAGACGGATGTCATCAACCAGCAGTTGCTCGGCCTGTCCACGGGCATTGACACCCTCAACCGGCTGCTGGCCAACGAACTCATCAGCGAACGCACCGACCCCACCGACAAACGCGCCCGGCTCATTCAGGCCACGCCCAAAGGCCGCGAGGTGCTCGAGCGCTGCTACACGGTGGCACAAAAAGTGAACGGCATCGTGCTGAGCGAAATGACCGACGACGACATCCGGCTGTGCATCCAGTTGCTGCGCGGCGCGGAGGCACGCACCTCGGCCCTGACGGTGGAACTGCGGGACAAGCCGCTGGATGAGGTGTACGAGCAGGTGGTGGGGGAGAGGGAACCTGTTATTTTTCCCTAACTTTGCGACATGATCAAGTCTACGGTCTATCTAGACACTTCGGCCATCAACTTCCTCTTTGCAGACGACGCGCCTGAGAAGAAGGAAATAACGGTAGATTTTTTTGACAACTTTGTCAGGTTAGGTATTTACGACACCTGCATCACAGAGTACGTCATCGCAGAAATCAACCAAACCTCCGATGAGGCCGAACGAGAGCGATTGTTGAATGTGATCGAAGATTATCCCATTGAAATATTAGAAATCGAGAATACGGAGCGAGTGGCCCTGTTGGCTCAGCAATACTTAACGGACGGAATCATGCCACCTAAGAAACTGTTCGACGCTTTGCATGTCGCCTTTTGCGTTGTTTCCAAAATAGATTACCTCGTAAGTTGGAACTTCAAACACTTGGCTAACATAAACCGGGAGCGGCGGATTCTGGCAAAAAATTATGAACTTGGCTACATCCACCCACTCCGCATCATCACACCGACAGAACTGACAGGCTATGGAAATTAAAATATCAAAAGCACAACTTGCCGTCTGGGATTGGAAGGAGAAGGCATACGAAGAGATCAAACATTTGCCCATCATGGAACAAATGCGTATCATCCATGAGCAAACAAAACAAACAATCACTCAAATCAAAAAGAAAAGGAAGACAAAGGCAGCCAATTCCCCAAGTGCTTCAGTATCCTAAAGAATTTTGTTCAAAGCGGCGGCAACTCCGTGCCTCTGCGTCTCTGCGGTAAATCAACCACACCTCACTTTTTCCCAAAAAGCAAACCAGCCTCCTTCGCAAACCGCCCTTCGATCTCCCCGCGCCGCAATTTCAGCGTAGGCGTGAGCAGGCCGTTCTCCGCCGTCCACGGCTCGGCCACCAACTGAAATGCCTGCACCTGCTCCACCGAACCGAGGCGCTCGGCATTGATGCGGTCCAGTTCCTGTCGGAAAAGTTTTTCCACTTTGGGGTTCAGCACCATGAATTCCGGAGCCGTCCAATGCACCTTGTTCGCCCGGCACCAGGCCTCGAGTTGTCCAAAATTGGGCACGATCAAGGCGCCCACATACGGCTGGTTCAGGCCGAGCGCCATGCACTGATCCACGAACGGCGAGCGCAGCAACTGTTGCTCCACGAAGGCCGGGGCCACGAACTTGCCCGTGGTCGTTTTGAACAGTTCGCTGATCCTGCCCGTTACGCGCAGGAAACGTTTGAACTCGAAACGCCCCATGTCGCCGGTTTTCAGCCAGCCGTCGGGCGTGAACCGTGCGGCTGTTTCATCGGGCAGGTTCCAGTAGCCGGACATGACATTTGGGCCGCGCACCTCTATTTCGCCTTCGCCTTTTTCATCGGCCTCGGCAATACGCACGTCCACCCCGGGTGCCGGTATGCCCACCGTTCCGAAATGCACGCCGCCCGGCTCGAAGCGGTTGAAGGCCACCACGGGGCTGGTTTCGGTGAGGCCGTAGCCTTCGCGCACATCCACACCCGCTGCCGAAAACAGGCGCCCGAGTCGCGGCTGTAGGGCAGCCGCCCCCACTGCGATGCCGCGCAGGCGTCCGCCCATGGCCCGCCGCCAGCGGCGATACACCAGCAGGTCGGCGGCCCACAGTTTGATTCGATAAAGCAACGGCATGTCGTGTTCGCCTGCAAACGGGTAGCGCTCGCCGAGGGACAGCGCCCAATCGAGTATTTTTTTTCCTAAAAAACCGGTCGTTTTCCGGCGCTCCAGCAGCCGCTCGTAGGTGCGCTCCAGCACGCGCGGCACGGCGGTGAAAAAATGTGGGCGCACCTCCCGCAGTGTTTCCGGCAAGCGCTCTACGGATTCCACAAACCAGACCGGCGTACCGGCAGCCTGGTACACGTAGGTCACCATACGTTCGAAAATATGGCTCAACGGCAGGAAACTCACCGCCGTCACCGCCGGCCCTACAGGCACGATAGCCAGCACGGACTTGACATTGCTGACGATGTTGGCATGGGTCAGCATCACGCCTTTGGGCGCCCCTGTGGTGCCGGAGGTGTAGAGCAACGTGGCCAGGTCGGTGTCGGATATACTATCTCGCGTCCGGCGGATTTGCCCGGCTTGCTCGGCGCTCGGTTCCCGGCCGAGCGTATCCCAGTGCAATGCCCCGGGTACAGGTTCGAAGGAAAACAGGTGTTCCGGCACGGCCTCTGCCGAGCGAAGTTTTTCCAGCATGTCCGCGTTGCTCACGAAATACGCCCGCAAGCCCGCATCGCGGGAAATGTGGGCGATCTCGTCCGGGCGGGAAGTGGTATGTACGGGCACGGGCACTATGCCGATCTGCAGCATGGCCGCGTCGGCAATGATCCATTGCGGACTGCCGCAGTGCGCGAGCACACCGACGCGATCGCCGGCAAGCAACCCCTGCGCCAGCAGTCCTGCACTAAGCCGGTCCCGCTCGGCGATCAAGTCTGCCGTGCTCCAGGTCCGCCAAACGTTTCCCTCTCGGCCGGCCAGCGCCACCGCCTGCGGGAAACGCTCCCGCTGGTAGTCTAGAATGTCGAACAGTCGTGCGAAGTCCATTTAAAAAGGTTTGAAGGTTTCTGGTTTGAATAACGATTGTCTACAAATCCAACGCCCCTGCCAACCTGACCTCGGAGAGGTCAAACATTGGTAGATCAACGATTTGTGCGCTCGTTGCCGACCTCGGTACCGGCGAGCGTTAATTGCTTATAGCGCCAAACCCCGAAGGGGCTATATGTTTATAGAAGAGTAATGATTCGAGTATCAACCCTGAAGGGGTTGTATGTCAGAACGTTAGTTGAACATAAAACCCCTTCGGAGTTCTCGAACCTATCATATTTCAATGCTATAAACATATAACCCTTTCAGGGCTCAGTTGAGATCGTAGCATTCGCAATCATTAGTAAAACCCGAAACCTTCAAACCCGAGACCTTCAAACCCGCGTTATTTTCGCTCCGATAGCATTCAGGCGTTTGTCAATGTATTGGTAGCCGCGGTCTATCTGGTTGACGTTGTGGATGATGCTGCGTCCTTTGGCCGACAGGGCGGCGATAAGCAGGGCCTGTCCGGCGCGGATGTCGGGCGAGGTCATTTCGATGCCCCGCAATTGCGCGCGTCGGTCGAGGCCGATGACGGTGGCCCGGTGCGGGTCGCAGAGGATGATCTGGGCGCCCATGTCAATCAGTTTGTCCACAAAAAACAGCCGACTTTCGAACATTTTCTGGTGCACCAGCACGCTGCCCCGGGCCTGCGTGGCCACCACGAGCACGATGGACATGAGGTCGGGCGTGAATCCCGGCCAGGGTGCGTCGTAGATGGTAAGGATGGAGCCGTCAATGAACGTGCTGATCTCGTAGTGCTCCCGAGCGGGGATGTGCAGGTCGTCGCCCCGGCGCTCGATGAGGATGCCGAGCCGCTCGAAAGTATGCGGAATGATGCCGAGGTGGTCCACGCCGGCATTTTTGATCGTGATCTCGGACTGGGTCATGGCGGCCAAGCCGATGAAACTACCTACCTCGATCATGTCGGGCAGGCAAAGATGTTCGGCACCGCCGAGCGCTTCCACGCCCTCGATGTGCAGCAGGTTGGAGCCGACGCCTTCGATTTTGGCGCCCATGGCGATCAGCAGGCGGCAGAGTTGCTGCACGTAGGGTTCACAGGCGGCATTGTACAGGGTGGTTTTGCCTTTGGCCAATGCGGCGGCCATGACCACGTTGGCCGTACCGGTCACTGAAATTTCGTCCAAGTGGATGTAGGTGCCGCGCAGCCCGTCTTTGGGTTGCTGCACGAAGTAAATATCCCGCTCGTCGTCGTACTTGAACTCGGCACCAAGTTGCTGAAAACCGAGAAAGTGCGTGTCGAGGCGCCGGCGACCGATCTTGTCGCCGCCGGGTTTGGGCAATGCGGCCCTTCCGAAACGGGCGAGCAGCGGGCCGATGAGCATAACGGAGCCGCGCAGGCGCTGGGCGTCTTTCATAAACCCGTCGGAACGGAGGTAGCCAATGTCAATGGTGCCGGCGCAGAACCGGTAGGTATCGGGGGCCAGTTGCTCCACCGTGACGCCGAGACCGCGCAGGAGTTCGATCAGTTTGTTGACATCCAGGATGTCGGGAATATTGGAGATGGTCACCGGTTCGTCGGTGAGCAATACGGCACTGATGACCTGAAGGGCCTCGTTTTTGGCTCCTTGCGGGTGTAGGTCGCCGCGCAGGGGCGTGCCGCCAATGACTTCGAAAGTGTCCATTATGTAGGTTAGAAGGTTACGGGTTAGAAGGTTAGAGGGTTAGAAGGTTTCGGGTTAGGAAGTGGTGGGAAACCCGAAACCTTCTAACCCGTAACCTTCTAACCTAGTATGTAGTTGTCATGTCCTCGTCCACGCAGAGGATGAAGTCGGCGCGGCCTTTGTTTTCGGCGAGCAGTTTTTTCAGGTCGGCTTGGGATACGGTGGTGATGGTGGCGTATTTGAGGGCGGGGCTTTGTTTTTTCAGGTACCAAAGGATGCCCTCGTAGTTGTCGGAGTGGTAGGCGCCGTTGAAATGGACGAACAGGCTGCCCGGGCGGAAGTATTGCAGGATGAAATGGGCCATGGTGGCGTCCTTGCAGGCTTGCGCCTTGGGAAAATTCTCGTTGGCGTGTTCGCCCATCATGGTCAGCATATTTTCGTAGCCGGGCAGTTTGGGGTCGTAGGCCATGGGCAGGGGGGCTATCCAGGCTTTTTCGCGGGCCGGCAAAGTGTCCAACGCTGTAAATCCGCCCTTCGACACCATGGAGGCATAGCGACGGGGAATGTTGGTCGCGGCAAAGGCAAGTTTGTTTGCCTTGGCAAACTTGACCAAGGGGGCGTAATCGGTTTTGTAGTTGTTCCACAGGCGGGCCAGGGTGTCCAGCCCTTTGCCGTCAATTTCGCCCTTCAGGTAGCGGTCGAGCGCGGTTTGATTGTCGGCTTCGAACATTTCGGCGCCGAGCACAAGGGCGCGTTTCTGGTGCAGGTCTTTGACCAATTCCAATTGGAGCCAGTGCGCTATGGCGTTGTTGTGATACTCGCCGAAGAGCACCACGTCTTTATCTTGCAGCGTGCGCAGCATTTTGGCGTAGGACACCTTTTTGCCTTTGGCATCGAACAGGATATACGCCGGTTTATCCTGGGAAAATGCGAGCATGGCACAACCGGCAAAACAAAAAAGCAAAAACAGTTTTTTCATTGTTGAAACTCGTCGTTGGCTGAACGGGTGAAAATTGAAAAGAGAAATCTGTGAAAATCTGTGTAACCTGTGTTTGAAAAACCCGTCGTTAAATGGACGGGCGAAAGTAGAGGTTACTTTTGCAATAATTCCCGCACTAAGTGGTTTATCGTGCTCAAGCCGATAAATTTTCATCAACCAACTTTCTGTCTGCATATATTCATTATGAAACGCATCCTGCTTCTCCTGCCCTTTGTTCTGCTCGTTTCCTCCGTTGTTTCCGCCCAGTGCATCGCTGGCGACTGCGTGAACGGACGCGGCACGTTCGTGTACCCCTCCGGCGCCAAGTACATCGGCGATTTCAAAAACGGCGAGATTCACGGCGTCGGCGTGTGCTACTACACCGATGGCAGCAAGTACAGCGGCGAATGGAAAAGCCGATACCCCGACGGCAAAGGCACCAAAACATACACCGATGGCACCAAACGCACCGGAAACTGGCGGAAGGGCAAGCCGGTGGATGAAAAGGGGAACTTGCTGGAAGAGTACATCGCCAACAAAAAAGAGGAACAACAGGACGACGGCACCAACATCCAGACCGGCTGCATCAGCGGAGACTGCAAGAACGGCCCCGGCATTTTTGCCTATCCCGATGGCAGCAAGTATGAAGGCGATTTTGCCAACGGCAAGTTTGACGGCAACGGCGTTTTTAATTTTGCCAACGGCGACAAATACGTCGGCCAGTTTAAAAACAACTTCCCGCACGGCTCCGGCACCCGCAAGCATGTCAACGGAACAGAAGAAAGCGGCGACTGGCGGGAGGGCGAGTTTATCGGCTCCAGCCTGATCGAGAGCGGTCAGGTCGGCTGCATCCAAGGCGATTGCACCGACGGGAGCGGCACCTACATTTTTAAGGAAGGCTCGGCCAAGTATGTCGGCGAGTTCCAAAACGGCCAGGCGCACGGCTTCGGCATCTGCACGTACGCCAATGGCGAACGCTACCGCGGCGAGTGGGCCGACGGCGCGTTCATGGGCAAGGGTACGCTCTACCTGCTCGACGGCACCGAGGTGACCGGCTATTGGCGGGCGGGCGAATTTGCCGGAACCGAATCGCCCACCGACTACCAGATCGCCGCCCCTACACAGGCTCCGGCTCCTGCTGTGGAAGTGCAGGCCAAAGTGTGGGCGGTGGTCGTGGGCGTAGCCTCGTATGACCACATGCCGGCACTCCGGTACACCGACGACGATGCGTACCGGTTTTTCGCTTTCCTGAAAAGCCTCGAAGGCGGCGCCTTGCCCGACGAACAGGTGCGCATCCTGATTGACGAAGAAGCCACTCGCGAAAACCTGATGGGCACCCTCCAGGAAGTGTTCGACAGGGCCGGCCCGAACGACCTTGTGCTGTTTTACTTCTCCGGCCACGGCCTCAACGGGTCATTTCTTCCCATTGACTTTGACGGCTACAACAACAAGGTCGGCCACGACGAAATCGCCACCTTGTTCAACAAGTGCAAGGCCAAGTACAAACTTTGTATCGCCGATGCCTGCCACTCGGGCAGTATTTTCGCCATGCGTTCCGGCGAGCAGGAGCCGGTGCTGAACCAATACTACCAGACCCTTTCCAAGGCGGTGTCCGGCACGGCGCTCATCATGTCGTCGAAGGCCGACGAAACGTCCCTCGAGTCAGCAGGCCTGCGCCAAGGGGTGTTCAGCCACTTTCTCATTCGGGGTCTGAAGGGCGAGGCGGACAAAAGCAAGGACAAGATCGTGTCCGTGCAAGAAATTTACGAGTACATCTACGACAACGTCCGCGCGTACACGGGCAACCGGCAAAGCCCTGTCATCAAAGGTGGCTATGACCCAACCATGCCCGTGGCCGTGGTTCGGTAAGCGTGGCCTTGAGCAATTGGAATGCGATAAATTTGGAAAACGTCCGCCCATGAGGTTGTTTCACCAAGTTTTTTTGATGCTAAAAAAGTTTTTTTAAAAAAAATTCGGCCCAAAAACTTTATTTATTCTCAACAAAAAAAGCGTTTCAAGTGTCGGCAATTTGGCATTTCAGAATTTACAGCCCTGAAAATCAACTGTATTATCTTTTTTGGCGAACTGGATTCACAAAAACTTAACAAACAAACACTTCAACAAACGCTTTTTTTTGTCCTTTACCACCGAGACAATGCCCTGCACTTTTGTACCGTTAATGAAAACGAACGGCGGCGAAAGAATAAGAAGCGGCACCTCATTGACCACACGGTTTAGACTTTTCATGAGATTATACGGGAAACCGCCGCGGCGCAAACGAGCGCCGCGGTTTTTTTTTGCCCCTACCTGAACTGCTCTACCACACAAGGCTTTTTTACTTTTGCCCCGTGCGGGCGGTCTGTCCCTCCATCACGCACCACCTTCCACACATGGGCTATCTTTTCGGCTTTCTCATCCTCGCGCTGCTCGCGGCAGCCCTGCTGCACCGCCGCCGCGAAAAAAAAACATGGCTGCGCGAAGAACGCCACGAAGAGAGCGGCGCCTGGGTGGACAAACGCCCCGGCGAGCGCGGCACCTACGGCTCCCTTGACGCCGAACGCGAGGCCGAGCGACACGCGCTCTCCCGCCAGGGCCGCATCAACGACCTTGCACTCCATATCCGCAACTACGCCTTCGAACATATACCGGACTTCCATGCCCGCAGTGATGCGGACATCCGGGGATTCACTGCGTTTGCCCGTTCCGAAGCCGGGCGCCTCTTCGCAGTCGCCGAGGTTATGTTGACAGGCCAAGCGCCCGAATCATCGGCAGAAACCTATGCCGACCCGCACGCGACAGCGCTGAAAAAGCGCATACTTGATTTTTTGTACGAACAATACCCGAATCTGCTCGACCTGGAGTTGGATACCATCCGGCAGTTCGACCGTTATGTAACCGATGTTTCAAGCGAGTTGACCGAAAGAATGCAAAAACAATAACCAGACCTGACCAAGGATTTCAGCCTCTTTTTCTCCGAACAATTTTTTTGGCCACCTTTGCGGCACAATCGAACCATTCGAATCAATCGAACCATTCGAATCAATCGAACCAATCGAATGTCTCCCAAACTCAAAAGCACCCTCCGGTTCCTGTTTTTTCTCGGAATCGGCGTGACCATCCTTGGCCTTGTCTTCCGCAGCCAGAACGCGGCTTTTCAGGAGCAGTGCCGCCTCGACGGCGTGCCTTCCGATCAGTGCAGCCTGATGGACAAGTTGTTGCACGATTTTTCCACGGTACACCTCGGCTGGATGGCGCTCGTGGTGGCTGCGTTCACGGTGAGCAACATGTTCCGGGCCTGGCGCTGGCAAATGCTCCTGGAGCCAATGGGTTACCGGGTCGGTTTTGCCAATAGTTTTCTGACCATCCTGCTCGGCTATTTCGCCAACCTCGGTTTTCCGCGCATGGGCGAGGTGGTGCGCGCGGGCGCCTTGGCCCGTTACGAACGCATCCCCATGGAGCGGGTGATGGGTACGCTGGTCGTGGATCGGCTGATGGACTTCGTGTGCCTTGGCCTCGTGGTCGGACTGGCCTTTCTGTTCGAGGCCGACACCTTGCTGTCGTTCATCCAATCCCGGCAGAACGGAGGCGGGAGTTTCTGGCAAAGCCCGCTGGTACTGGGCGGGCTTGCCGCGCTCGTGCTCGGGAGCGCGTCCGTATGGTTTCTCCGAAAAAAAATTGCCGCGCTGCCCCTGTTTCAACGGATCGCCAATCTGGTCGAAGGGTTTTGGGACGGGCTGCGGAGCGTGTTCCGGTTGCGGCACGCGGGCCTGTTCCTGGCGTATTCCCTCGGCATCTGGTTGATGTTTTACCTACAGTGCTGGTTCAACCTCCAGGCGTTTCCGCCCACGGCCCACTTGGGCGCGGGCGCCGCGCTCATGGTTTTTGTGTTCGGCACCCTCGGATTTGTCATCCCGGCGCCCGGCGGCATGGGGTCGTTCCACGCCTTGGCCATCGCCGGACTCGCGCTGTACGCCATTGACGGCAGCGACGCGTTCTCGTACGCCAACATCGCGTTTTTTGCCATTCAGATTTTTTACAACGTCGTGGCGGGGTTGCTTTCCCTGCTGCTGTTGCCTATTTTGAACAAAAAGGTTTCGGGTTAGAAGGTTTCGGGTTTCTGGTTGGTGGGTTTCTGGTTTGCAAACCTTCCAACCCGAAACCATCTAACCCGAAACCCGAAACCTTCCAACCCGAAACCTTCCAACCCGAAACCCGAAACCTTCCAACCGCTATGACCACGTTCGCCCATATTCATCAAAAAATAAAATCCGCCGAGCAAGTGCACAACGCGGTGGCGCAATGGCGTGCCGCCGGGGAGCGGATCGTGTTCACCAACGGCTGCTTCGACATTTTGCACTACGGCCACCTGCACTACCTCGCCAAAGCGCGCGACCTTGGCGACCGCCTCGTGATCGGCCTCAACAGCGGCGACTCGGTGCGCCGGCTCAAAGGCCCCACACGCCCCATCAACGACGAGGCTACCCGCGCCCACTTGCTGGCGGCGCTGGAAGTGGTGGACGCCGTGGTGTTTTTTGAGGAGGACACGCCGCTCGAACTCATTAAATCCGTGCAGCCCGATGTGCTTGTGAAAGGCGGCGACTGGAAACCGGAACAGATCGTCGGCTCCGATCTGGTGCTGGCCCGTGGCGGCACCGTGCGCAGCTTGCCCTTTGTGGACGGGTACTCCACCACCAACATTGAACAAAAAATCCTGCTCGGAAAATAATCACTCCATCACTCCATGAACTACTGGCTTGTCAAATCAGAACCCGATGTGTACGGCTTCGACCAGCTCGTGGCCGACGGCAGCACCCGCTGGGACGGCGTGCGCAACTACCAGGCCCGCAACAACCTGCGGGCCATGAAAGCCGGGGACCTCTGCCTGTTTTACCACAGCAACATCGGCCTCGAGATCGTAGGAATCGCCCGCGTACGAACAGAATACTACCCAGACCCGACAGCCGAAAAGGGCGACTGGTCGTCGGTTGACCTCGAACCGGTGCAGCCGCTGAACCGCCCTGTGCCGCTCCCCGAGATAAAAGCGCACCCGGCATTGCAACAGTTTGGGTTGGTGCGCAATCCGCGCCTGTCGGTGATGCCCGCCACGCAGGAAGAGTTTTTTGTGCTTTTGGCACTTGGCGAAACAGAAATAGCGCCTTGACGAAAGTCAGGCGAACGAATGACAAAAGCCTTTCTTCATTTTTTTGGTGGATAAAATTTCGCATCCTACCTTGGCCGGCCAATTTATTCCGGTTGGTTCAACATTCACCATTTTTCACACACTTATGCTGTCGGTAAGTAAACTTTTGGAAGGCAAACGAAATCAAGCCACTTGGACGGTCACGCCCAACCACATGGTCATCGAGGCGCTCGAACTGATGGCGGAAAAAAACATCGGCGCCGTGCTGGTCATGGACGGCGAGCAGTTGTCCGGCATTTTTTCCGAACGCGACTATGCGAGAAAAGGAATCATTCAGGGCCGCAAAGCCAAAAGCACCCCTGTCACAGAAGTGATGACCGCCAATGTGTTCACCGTATCGCCGAAGATGGACATCGAGGACTGCATGAATTTGTTCAGCAGTAAGCGCATCCGACACTTGCCGGTGGTGGACGAGGGGAAGGTAGTGGGCATGCTCAGTATCGGCGACATCGTGAACGCCATCATTCAGGAGCAAACCACGCATATCCAGTTTTTGGAACAGTACATCACCGGAACTTAAACTTTCCAGGTTTTCTAAACCTGGAAAGTTTATACACCACGCCACTACCCCACCACTTGCTTCGCCTTGGCCAGCGCCTGCACATGGTAGTCGCTCGACGGTACCATCTCGGCAAACTTGACGAGGTCCGACTGTTGCAACAACACGTCCAGCACAGCCCGCCGCTCCGGCGGGAAGGCGGTGTTTTTCAACAACTCTCCGATTTCGCGTGTCGTGGACTCCGTGGCCGGGATGCTGTACTGGTGCTCGACATACTCGCGGACGATCATGCTCAACGCCGCGTAGTATTCGAGCAGGTTCCCTTTTAGCCAGGGTTTTTCACGCTCCAGGCGCTCCAGTTTTTCCAGTGCGATTTCCCGAGCGGATGGCGGCGGCGCGGTAGGCGACACAACCGGTTGCATCGGGCGTTGCCGCCTTGGCCGACGGCGAAAAAGCCGAAACAACACCAGCAAGGCAACCAATCCGGCTGCGGCCCAAGGCCAATAGTCGTACCAAAGCGTTGGCTCGGGGCGAATGTCCCGGATATCGTCCAGGTCGCGCAGGTCCGCCGAAGCCGTGGTGCCCACCACGGTCAGTCGAACGGGATTGGTCTGCACCGTGTCGCCGAGGTGCAGGAACACCGTCAGCGGAGGGAGATGGATGTCGGCAGTGTCCAAGGCAATCAGGGAAATCCGTTGCACCCATTTTTCGCCGGAACGTTGCCAGGCCGAGCGACCAAGGATATTGTCCGGCGGGATCGTGTGTTGCCAGGCGGCAAAATTCACGCTGCGGGGCGTTACCCGGGTACCCGATACCAGCACGCGCAACGCAAAGGTATCGCCCACGCTCACCCGGGCGGGATCGAGCGCGGCGTTTGCCGTGGCTTGCCCGCTTGCCACAACCGGGAGCGCCATAAGGACCGAAATCCACAAAAAAAACGTACTCCGAATCTTACCCATGCGCCACGATTTTGGAACGTTGCGCAAAAAAACGCAGCAGCGCGCGCACATACGGTTGGTTGGTGCACAAGCTCAAAAAATCGGCGCCGGCCCGGCGAAACATGGCCTGCGTCGAGGCCCGGTGTACTTCGAACGTATGCTGGTATTGGTGCCGCAGGCGGCGGCTGGTGGTGTCCAGCCAGGCCTGTTCGCCCGTTTCGGCATCGGCCACACGCAGCACGCCCACGTCGGGCAGGTCGCGCTCCAGCATATCCCAGCAGTGGATGCCGATGCAGTCGTGCCGGCGTGCCAGCACGCGCAAGGTATCTTCGTAGCGGTCGGCCTGAAAATCGGACAGCAGGAAGCACACGCTGCGTTTTTTCAGCACATTGTGGATGAACCGCAAGGCCCCCGCCAGGTCGGTTCCGCGCCCGGAGGGTTTGACCGACAGGATTTCCCGGATGATGCGCAGGATATGCTGTTTGCCTTTTTTAGGCGGGATGAACAGTTCGATCCGGTCGGAGAAAAGCACCACCCCGACCTTGTCGTTGTTGGCTATGGCCGAAAACGCCAGCACGGCGCAGAGTTCCGTCAGGTATTCTTCCTTGAACTGGGCGTGGCTGCCGAAGGCGGTGGAGCCGCTCAGGTCCACCAGCAGCATGACCGTGTTTTCGCGCTCTTCCTCGAACACCTTGATGTACGGCTCGCCGGTGCGCGCCGTCACGTTCCAGTCAATGGCCCGCACATCGTCGCCGGGATAGTACAGCCGTACCTCGCTGAACGACATGCCCCGGCCCTTGAACGCGCTGTGGTAGCCGCCCGTGAACAGGTGGCTGCTCAGGCCCCGAGCCTTGATCTCGATCTTGCGGACTTTTTTGAGCAGGTCGGTGGTTTGCATTTTTTTAGGTTTGGAGGTTTCGGGTTTGGAGGTTTCGGGTTTGGAGGTTACGGAGTTTCGGGTTTCGGAGTTTCGGATTTGGGGGTTTTGGGGTTTCGGGTTAGAAACACCTAGCTTGCCGGCAGGGCGAAAGTAGTGCTTTGGCCAAATGTTTTTGCAGAACGGAAGAGTTCTTTCAGAATGACAAATGAAGAGAAACCCCCAAACCCGAAACCCCCAAACCCGAAACCTCCAAACCCGTAACCTCCTAACCCGTAACCTCCTAACCCGTAACCTCCTAACCGGAAACTAAAAAAGTGAAGACACGAGTCGAACCCATGTCTTCACTTTTTTTCGGCTTGTGGCCGTATCGAAAGCCCGGCTTGTGCGATCAGGCGAGGCTGTTGACGAATTTCGTCAGGCCGCTTTTCAGGTTGGACGCCTTGTTGCGGTGGATGCTGCCGCGTTTTGCAAGGCGGTCCACCATGCTGATAATCTTTGGCAAGAACTCGCTGGCTTCTGATTTGTTCTTCAGATTGCGCAGGTTTTTGATGGCCGTGCGCGCCGTTTTTTTGTAGTAGCGATTCTGCAAGCGGCGTTTCGTGTTTTGACGAATGCGCTTCAGTGCTGAAAGATGGTGTGCCATATTGATCTAAATCGTTGAAATTCTTGGATGTAATTTGCCAAAAAACAGTATCCTTCTTTTTGGGGCGGGCAAAGGTATTTGTTTTCACTTGAAAAATAATACCACCCCCTAAAAAAATGCCGACACCTGCTGCAAGTCAATTCCCCACGAAAGCCTTAGTTTTGCCGGGAAATCACCCTAATTGCTTGATTTTTTAACGTTTATCAAAAATGAAAGATACTTCCGCAGTATTTAATGCGCACCCGCAGTACATCGAATCGCTGTACCGATCGTGGTTGGCCAACCCGGAATCCGTGGAGTCCGACTGGGCGGCGTTTTTTAAAGGCTTCGATTTTGCCCTCACGTCGGCCAACGGAAACGGCGCCGCTACGAGCAGCGCCCCCGTCGCCGACCTCACCCGCGAGTTTGCGGTGCTGGGCCTCATCCACGGCTACCGCAACCGCGGGCACATGCTGTCCACCACCAACCCGATCAAACCGCGCAAGGACCGCAAGCCAAAACTCGACCTTGCCGACTACGGCCTGAGCGATGCCGATCTGGACCGCCCGTTCGCTGCCGGTGCGGAAATCGGCCTGCCCAATGCCTCGCTGCGCGACATCGTGGCGCGCCTGAAAAAAATCTACTGCCGTACCATCGGTTTCGAAACCACGCACATCTACGACAAGGAGCGCCTGCACTGGCTGCGCGAAAAAGTGGAAGGCCGCAACCTGTCCGACGATTTCGGTTTTCCGGTGGAGAAAAAACGGCGCATCCTGGAAAAACTGAACGGTTCCGTGGTGTTCGAGCAGTTCTTGCACACCAAGTTCGTGGGCCAAAAACGCTTCTCGCTCGAAGGGGGCGAGGCCACCATCCCCGCGCTCGACGCGATCATCAGCGCCGCTGTGGAATCCGAAATCCCGGTCAAAGAGATCGTGATCGGCATGGCCCACCGCGGCAGGCTGAACGTGCTGGCCAATACGCTGGGAAAAACCTACGAGCAGATTTTCACCGAATTTGAAAGTAAATCCATTCCCGACCAGAGCTTCGGCGACGGCGACGTGAAGTACCACCTCGGCTTTTCCTCTCAGGTAAAAACCATACACGGCAAGGACGTGTACCTCAAACTGCTGCCCAACCCCTCGCACCTCGAGGCCGTGGACCCCGTGGTGCTGGGCTTCGCACGGGCCAAGGCCGACGCGCTGTACGGCTCGGAGTACGACCACATCCTGCCCATCCTCATCCACGGCGACGCAGCCATTGCCGGCCAGGGCATTGTGTACGAGATCATTCAGATGAGCCAACTGCCGGGCTACTTCACCGGCGGCACGCTGCATTTTGTCATCAACAACCAGATCGGGTTCACCACGGGCTGGGACGAGGGCCGCTCCAGCACCTATTGCACCTCGGTGGCCGAAGTGGTGCAGGCGCCCGTTTTCCATGTGAACGGCGACGATCCCGAGGCCGTGGTGTACGCCGTGGAATTGGCCACCGAATACCGCCAGAAGTTCAACTCCGACGTGTTCATTGACATGGTGTGCTACCGCAAGTACGGCCACAACGAAAGCGACGAACCGCGCTTCACCCAGCCCGACCTGTACGCCGTGATCAACAACCACCCCAACCCGCGCGAGGTGTACAACGCCCGCCTGGTGCAGCGCGGCGACGTGGATGCCGCCCTGGCCAAAGAAATGGAAAACGCCTTCCGTTCCGACTTGCAGGCCCGTCTCGACAACGCCCGCCAGAACAAACTGCCCTACGCCTACCAGGAAACCGAACTGGCCTGGAAAGCCCTGCAAATTACCACCGCCGATGCCGATTTTCAGGAGTCGCCCGACACGGGAATTTCCCCAAAAACACTCGACCGGCTGCTGGGCCACCTGCTCCAACTGCCCCAGGATTTCAGCCCGCTGCCGCAAATCGTCAAGATGCTGGACGGCCAGCGCGCGCTGGCCGAAAACGGCCAGTTGGACTGGGCCATGGGCGAACTGCTCGCCTACGCCTCCATCCTGCACGAAGGCAAGGATGTGCGCATGAGCGGCCAGGACGTGAAGCGCGGCACCTTCAGCCACCGCCACTCCTGCCCCATTGACGCCAACAGTTACGAACGCATCAACCGCCTCGACGGGATTTCCGAAAACCAGGGGCGTTTTTTGATCTACAATTCCCTGCTGTCCGAATACGCCGTGCTCGGATTCGAGTACGGCTACGCTTATGCCAACCCCGACGCGCTGGTGATCTGGGAGGCGCAGTTCGGCGACTTCGCCAACGGCGCATCCACGATCATTGACCAGTTCATCCTCGCCGGCGAGACCAAGTGGCGACGCATGAACGGCCTCGTCATGCTGCTGCCCCACGGCTACGAGGGCCAAGGCCCCGAGCACTCCTCGGCCCGCCTCGAGCGCTACCTGCAGGGCTGCGCCGGCAACAATGTGACCGTGGCCAACGTGACCTCGGCGAGCAATTTTTTCCACCTGCTGCGCCGCCAGTTGGCGCGTCCGTTCCGCAAGCCGCTGTTCGTGATGTCGCCCAAGTCCGGCCTGCGCGCACCGTACAACCTCGGTTTGTTGGACGAGATCAAAACCGGCACCCGCTTTCGCGAAATCCTGGACGACACGAGCGCCGATCCGAAAAAAGTGACACGCCTGCTGGTGTGCTCGGGCAAGGTGTACTACGACCTCCGCAAGCGCCAGGAGGAGGAAAAACGCGCGGACGTGGCCATTGTCCGGCTGGAGCAGATTTATCCGTTCCCGAAAACGCAGTTCGAGGCTTTGCTGAAAAAGTACGGCAACGCCAAACTGTACTGGGTGCAGGAAGAGCCCGCCAACATGGGCGCCTGGGGCTACCTGCTGCTGAACCACGGCGAGTACGGCTGGACGCGCATCAGCCGCTCGAACGCCGCCAGCCCGGCCACGGGTTTTGCGAAAAAGCACGAGAAGGAGCAGGCGGAGATCGTGGCGGCGGCGTTTGGGTGAGCGCCCTTTGTCATTCCGCAGGAATCCGTCCGCTCTGCGTTTGTCATTCCGTTACTGCCAAGCCTCGGTTGCGCATAACAGATGAGTCGGTCCCTCGTCCGACGAATTTGTCGTCGGACGATTGCGGAGCCGAGAGTACTCGTCCGACGACGAACTCGTCGGACGAGAGATGGGGGCACTATGCGCAGCCGAGGCTCGGCAGTATAGGAATGACAAATGCATTGGATCTATGCACAAATAGTGGAATACCACTAAGGCATGAGCAAACAACAAGGTACATTTGTCGGACAAACCCACGACATATATGGCACCTGTCATGCTCACCGAAGCCCAATTAGCCGCGCTCGATAGCATCCTGGACGATGGCGATGATGCCCTGTTCCGATCCTTTGTGGAAGAAAACGGCCTGCATGCCTGCTACGCCACGGACATGGGCCGGCTGATGCTGGCGGCCGAAAAGGAGGCCGGGTTTCCGCAGCTGCCCAAGGCAAGCCGCCCGGACGACCGGCTCTTTCAGATATGCAAACAGAAAGAAGACATGCGCTGCCAGGTAGGGCAGGTGTTGTCCAATTTGAGGAAGCGCTGCAAGCGGCGCAGATTTGGCTCCAGATTATGCAATGCCGCATACGCCTTTCAAAGAAATGCGGAAGCGACCGTCCAGATCGTGGACAAACGTGGACTACAGATCGAACCGGATAAAAAAGGAAAAATCAAGATATTGGGCATCGAGTCTCGCAATGCGCTGAACCTGTCCATATTCGCCCGAAACAACGCCCATCGGGGTCTGCCCCTGTGCGACGAGTATTTTTACGCCAATGAACTGATCCCGAAAATGGGTATTTTGGGCTCCGGCTTCTTCATAGACCACGACAAGGTGGTGACGGCGACGCATGTACTGATGGAAGCGTTCAAACGCGGGGTCTCACCCGAAAACCTGATGTTCATCCGGGGGCATCATGTGCGCAATACTCAAGCCAAGACTATCAAGGTGTGGCCCAACCAGCTGTATAAGTTGGACCAGCAGGAGCTCATCATCAGCGAGCAGATGCGCGACAGCGACGAAAGGGGCGATATGGCCTGGGTACGGGCAACACCCTATTTCGAAGGGAAGACGTACCCGTTCTTGTGGAACGGCCTGGCACCAAAGTTGGAAAACCCGGAGACCGCCATATACGCGCTGGGCCACGGCCTGGGGGTGCCCATGAAACTGGCGTTCGGGGGCGAGGTTCAAGACCTGACCTACCACGGCGCACCGGCCAAGTTCACCTGCGACGTGAACATCCTGCCGGGCAGCTCCGGCGCGCCCATATTTGATGCGAACACGCACCGCTTGCTGGGTATCGTCAGCGGGCTGCACGAAATTTATACGAGTCCCGTGCCAAAAGGCGACTGCGTCAATCTCGTCATCAACTTGAGCGGGAAATTCAGCGGGGTCGCCACGCACATCGCACCGTTTAGTTCACTATAAAAATTCAAGCCATGTCCACACCCACTTCGAACATCCCCCTCACGTATGCATGCACGTTGAACGGCAGCGTCCATTTGTACATAGTTATCTATGCGACACAAAGACCCGGTTATCCGATACAAGGTGTAGTAAGCGATGCAACCATCAACTATATCATCAGTAATGTAAATGTACAAGCAGGCACTAATCCGCACTTCGTACATTACGCCTTCTGTATAAATTCAATTACGGACATCAAGGTGCATTACAGCACCCACATCAGAAAAATATTGGTAGCGGATTTGGACGAGGTTGACGCCCTGCCCACGCTCACGGATCAAGCCTTCGATGTGCCTTACGCCTACGCCCAACGGGGTGCGGATGCCGATCATTTCGGTGCGGAAATCGTGCTCTATACCGAAACCGCCAAGAAATTCAAGTGCGTACATTCCGGCCCTCTGGAGGAGGATGAGGATGGTAATACGGAATCCAATATCACCATTGTTGACGACGCAACTCCAGCAGTAACCGTATTTTCGGCCAGTAAGGAGTTTGAAGTGGATGATGTCTTGATCTCCGATGGCGAGCATGCCGTGACGTTCACAGAGACACAGGGCAACCCGCCGACGGAGAGAAAGCGAAAGAGCAGGACGCAAAACAAAAACATTTCGCCGACCCCATTCCCGGGAGATAAATAGGAACAGATAATCTTGAAACCGACTTGCGAACAAAGGCAATTTTGATATTGGCATTTGCCGCACAAACCACGGCATTGTGGCCGCAGGGGGCGGATACCGCCGCCATCCATGCTCTGTGGCTGCATGCGCATGCCATCCATGAGGATTCCGCCGAACGGGCGCAAGCGCTGTGTTTGGAGGTGTTGAAAAAATCCGACAAAGCGGACTACCCCAAAGGCCGGGGCAACGCCTACCTGACCTTGGGCTGTATCCATCGAATCCATCGAAATTTTTCCCAGAGTTATGACTACCTCCGGCATGCGCTCCGAATTCGTCGCACGCTCGGCGACAGCAACCGCGTGGCAGCCGTCTTCGTCAATCTGGGAATAAACTATTTTGAAGAAAACAAATACGACTCCGCCATTGCGGCGGTGTCGTATGCCATCAAAATCGTCGAGTCGCTGCCCAACCCGGAATACGATGTGCTGGGCAGCGAATACTTGCTTTTGTCCAACATTCTTGATGAGTATTTGGAACCGGATGATGCGCTGAAATATGCGCGTAAAAGCCTGGAGGCTTACCAAAAAACTAATCAGCCAGCGAAGATCGGGGCAGCCGCATACGCCTTGGCCAACCGGTTTCTCGCCATGCGGCAGCGCGACAGCGCTTTGTTGTACTACGAGCAGGCATACACCATATTTCAGGCTCCCAACCAAGACCGCGGTTTTTTGCCCAAAATACTGACGAACAAAGGCATCATTCACACCAAGGCTGGCAACCTTGACCAAGCCGGAAAATGCTTTGCGGAAGCCGAAAAACTGCTGCAGGTATTGGGCGACCAGGCCGCCTGGTTCTACTTTTGCCTGAACAAAGGTAAACTTCTGCTCGCACAAGGCAATGTGCACGAGGGCCTGAACCTGTTGAATAAGGCCCTCGCGGAAGACCTGAGCGAACTGGATTTTCTGGAACAGCTCTACTTATTTGAAGACCTGTCGGATGCCTACGCGCAAAAGCAGGTGTTCGACAGCGCCTACCAGTACCAAACATTGGCGTACGCCGTGCGCGACTCCATCTACAACGAGAACAAACGCAAGGAATTCGTCCGGTTCCAGACGGAGCGCTACAAACGGGAAACCGCCCAGCAGGAACTGATCGCCCAGCAGGAAACTTCCCGGGCGCGGCTCTTTCTGCTGCTCGCGGGGTTGTTGTTTTTGCTGGTCTCGATCATTGCTTACGCCTACATGCAACGGAAAAAAGCGTTCCGCCTGATCCAGGAACAACAAGAGCAATTACACCGGCAGGAGGTGGACGATCTCATCCAAAGCAGCGAACTGCGCTACCTCAGCGCCGGGCTGGAAGGCCGGGAAACGGAGCGGGAACAAATCGCCCGCGAACTGCACGACCAACTCGGCAGCAGCATTGTCACCTTGGGCTGGCAGTACGATGCCATCCTGGAAAACACCGAGCGGGACTCCGGCAATTACGAATCGCTGCTGACCCTGAACAAATCCCTCAAGCGCTTGTACCACGACGTGCGGCAGCTGGCCCACCAGTTAGGCTCCGGGGTGCTCGAGCGGGTGGGCCTGATCCCGATCCTGAACGAACTGTGCCAGACCATCGAATCGGCAGGGCGCATGGAGGTCGGGCTTTCCCACTTCGGCATGGAAAGCCGCCTCGGTTTCGCCTACGAGGTCAACATCCTGCGCATCCTGCAAGAGCTCATCAGCAACGTGCTCAAGTACGCCAAGGCCACCCAACTGACCCTCCAGATCAACCGCATAGACGATGTGCTGAACATCATGGTGGAAGACAACGGCATCGGATTCGACCAAAAGGAAGCCCTACAGCGCTCGGGCGCCGGCCTGAAAAACATAGAGGCCCGGCTACGGAGCCTCAACGGAACCATCCAGTTCGAGAACCGGCCGCACGGCGGCACCACCGTCATCATCAATATCCCGATCGTCAAAACCGAGCCTTTTTATGAGCAAGCCCATTAAGGTACTGATCGCCGACGACCACGACATCGTCCTCGACGGACTCAAGACCATCCTGAACCCCTTTGCGGCGGAAAGCGGCATCGCAGCGGCGCACTCCGACGCGCATCCATTCCAGATCGTGGGTGTTGCCGAGAGCGGTGAGGCGGTTCTGGCGCGGCTCGCCCAACTGCCCGACGTGGACGTGGTGGTGCTCGACTACTACATGGGCGGCAAAAACGGCCTCGATACGGCCATGGAAATCAAGGTAAAACATCCGGCAGTCCGGGTGGTGCTGTTTTCGATGGAGGAGTCCGACCTGATCATCACCGAGGCGTTTGCCCAAAATCTGGACGGCTATGTGACCAAGTCCGAAGGCCGCCGCCGACTTTTGGACGCGATCAGGCGGGTACACAAGGGCGAGCGGGTTTTTCCCATGCTGAAACATGCGAAAGGCGCGGCCACGCCCTGGCAACCGGCGGCCAAAACGGCGCTTGCGGATACGGACATCCTGTCGAAGCGCGAACGGGAAGTGGCCTGCCTGATCGTCGAGGGCCGCACGACGCAACAGATCGCCGACACCCTGAGTATCGCGTTCAACACGGTGGAGGTTCACCGAAACAATATCTACCGGAAACTTGAGATAAAGCGTGTGGCTGAACTCGTAAAATATGCGCTGGAAAATAATTTGTGCGGCTGAGGTAGTGGGTTTCCACTATTGACGGGCGCTGTTCCGGGGGTACATTTGTACCACTTCAAGGGGCACATTCACTTTTCAACTTTTCAAAAACATGCGTTGCCAACCTATCCTGCCGGACGGCGGGGCGGGCGGGGTGTTGGCCTAGAGGAATGAACGCCCGCTGCGTTTGTCATCTCGTAGAGAACCGTCCACTCTACGAGAGCCGAAGCCTGAAGTTCCGTGGAGTGCGTGTTGACGAGCGTAGCTGCGCCCAGGCCCTTGTAGAGCGGACGGATATCTCTACGAGATGACAAATGCGGCGGGTGCAAAAAATGCGCAACCGGAGCACTGCGGTAAAAAAATCACCGCGACCGGTTACAAACCCGCCACGCCTCGGCATAAAAGATCAAACAACACACGGAGCAACCGGAAAATCCGAAAAAGAGTACGGAGGGAATGCCGAAAACCTGCGAGAGTAGGCGCATCAACTTGAACAACTATTCTGACAATGAAAAATTTCGAAAGTGTACTGATCGCCGCATTCTTGTGCTTTGGCACGGTCGCACGCGCCCAATCTGCCGCTTATGTATGCACGAGCACAGGCGCCTACGGGTTCTGTTACGGCGTAGCCGACGTGGAAAAATGCGCGTACAACAAATGTCTCCAATACGGTGGGAAAACGCCCAGTTCGGCCGGCTATGTATCCGGCAAAGGCTACGGGGCCGTGGCCATCGGGAAAAAATCCAATGGCGGCCAGGCAGTAGGTTTTGCGGCGGGCTACAGGACGCAAGAGGAGGCCGACCGCATGGCCCGCTACTACTGCACGCAGTGGGGAGGACAGAATCCGTACGTAGATGCCCGGTTTTTGGATCAATAAGCGTACCCCTTCCCTTCACCATTTCACTACAATCGAAGTATGGACATCAACATGAATCAACCGCCTGCTTCCGAAAAGCCTACAAGTATGACGGCCGCCAAACAGGTTGCCAACTCCCTCCGAGTACTCTTGTTTCTGCTAACACTCTCGCTTGTCGCAGGTTTATCCTCCTGCGACGAAGACAAGTGCGAGTCTCAGTACTGCCTGAATGGCGGCACTTGCGTGGAGGGTGATTGTCATTGCCCGACCGGATACACCGGGGAACATTGTGAAACAAAAATCGCCAATCCCGGCTATGTATGCTCGAGCGGTTCCTGTACCTATGTGCCCGACGGCGCCAATTACGCCACCCTCAGCGCCTGCCAAGCCGCCTGTTCTCCCCCGCCGGGCGGGTACAATTGTGTGAGCGGAAACTGCACGCAAGTGAGCGGATCGGGGCAGTACTCGACCCTCGGTGCCTGTCAGGCTGCCTGTGGATCGCAACAGTTGGGGCAAGTCGTGTTTTGGGAAACCTCGGCAACCGGAGGCCAGTGTTCCGCCACGAACGTTACCATAGGCGGCAGCACGCAGCAGATCACCCAGTTTTCCACCACAACGCCTTCCTGTGGCGCTGCCGGTTGCGCGACGTTTACGCTCAATCCGGGCACCTACAACTATTCGGCAAACTGTTCGGGCACCACGAAAACCGGTTCGGTGACCATCTACGCCAACCAATGCAGCACGGTCCAGTTGGTGTGGACAACGACCTCTCAGTCCGGCTACAATTGCGTGAGCGGCAACTGCAACTATGTGACGAGCAACGCACAGTACCCCTCGCTTGCAGCATGCCAGAGCGCCTGTTCCGGGCCGCAGACCGCTACGATCAACTACGTCAACAATTCGCACACGACCATGACCATCACGGTCAACGGGGTGACCAAAACGGCGGCGGCCGGCCAAAAAGCCGGCTTCACCGGCAACCCGGGCGCCAGCGCTACAGGCACGGCAACGACATCCGGCAAGTCGAGCAGTGGCATCGTAATCGGAGAGACCGTAAACTGGAATATCAGCAACACGTTTCCGAGCTCCGGCTCTACGGACGTGAACCTGAACGTATCCTCCAGCCTATTCTTTTTGCGCATGCGCAACACCGGAACGAAAACGCTGACGCCCGTATATGTCAACTACGGCTTGAACTCTCAAAGTGTTGACAACGTGGTCATACCGCCGGACGGGGTCACGTATCCTTTGGGCTATTACAAAGCCTTTACGAACGGAAACGTGCGCGCCTACTGGCAGGGACAGCCCTCACAGTACAGTTACTGGAACCAGGGGCCGACATCGGGTCAAGGAATTTACACGTTGCCTTTCACGAACAACCAATCTGTTACGCTGGTCAACACATCGTTTTGGGAAGAAACCCTATACGTGAAATAGTTTTGCCAACCTAGATTGTCAGGGGCTTTTCATTGCGACATATCTGCGATGGAAGGCCCCAACATGTCACAAAACGCTCCTCCATGAAAAACATCCTACACACATTTTGTCTCTTGCTCACCCCCTGCGCCTCAACCTTCTCCCAAAATATCCTTACGCTCGATCTGGCATCCGAACCCACCGGCTCCCTCAGCCTCCCGCTGCAAACGGGAGATCACACGGTCATCCTGAAAAACAAACTGCCGGGAGGAAATTACGAGATAATAGTGGAGGTGGAGGATGTGCTGTTTGAGCCGTTTTCAGTCACTCCGTTTAAACCGGATACGTCGTCACACAAAATTCAAAAAGAACAAAAAAACTGCGACAGCCTTAAAACCATAGTGCAACTCATCAACCAACTCGACTCCGAAGATCAACTGCCCGCGAAAAGAACAGAACTTCAAGCGCTCCTAAAAGACAACGACGGATGCGATGAATATCCAGCAGCCCTCCACATGGACTCCACCTTCGATAGCCGCTATGAAATAAAAGACCTCAAAAAATCCCAAATCCTGAAAATCACGGTCAAGCGCACCAACAAGGCGGGCAAGGAACTCGAATGGGTCAGGATCTACAAAACGCCCGAGCGGGGGAAATGGCTGACGTCGTACAGCTTCAATTTCATCACACAAATCGCAAGCAAGGAACGCCTGTTTTTTGCCAAAAGCATCGGAATGGACTCCTTTCAGATCACGGGCGAATCCAACCGGAAATTGATGCACTTTGTGCCCGGCATCACGTTCACTTGGCTGTCCGCAGCAGGATTCAAGCGGGATGTGGGGGTGGGTGTATCCGGCGGCGTTGGTTTTGATCTGGAAAACCCCGTGGTGTTTGTCGGGGCATCGTTCATCTGGAATCAAAACCTAAGCCTCACCATCGGCGCTGCCGCGCATCAGGTGAAAGACCTGCACGGGAAATACAACGAAGGCGACATTATCCGGGAAAACCTCAGCCCCGACCAGTTGATGATCGAACCATACCGGGTGAACCCGTTCATCTCCCTGTCGCTCCGGTTCGACAAGAATCCGTTTGCCTGGGGGAAGTAGGCAGGGGAGTAGGCAGGCATACATTCCTTGAACACCTCAAACAGTCAAGGTCTCCTCATTTTGCAAAATTTCCGAAAGGTCAACCTCTACACCGGTCTTTTTGATCTCGCCGATGAACGGGTTGGACAACTCGTCTTCTCCGGAAGGGAACGTGTGGAGTTCGATGCGGGGAAATTGGGTCAAAAGGCGCGCAATGGGTACATAATCAAGGTGCAAAACGCCGGAAAACTGCTCGTCCCAAAGTGCCAGGTCTATGTCTGACCATTCGTGCTGGCAACCTTTGGCGACCGAGCCGAAGAGGTAGGCCCGGGTTGGGCGGTAGCCCAGCTTCGTCAAACCTCGGACGAGTTCGAGTATTTGGCTTATGGCAATTTTTCGAGTAACCATAGTCTGATTTTGTCCACTTTTCCGAGCGTTTCGGCGGCGTACTCGCGGGTTGTCGTGCGGAACACCACATCCCGGTAATCTTGGTAACGGCCTTCGATGTTCCAAGAGTTCAGCACCCGGAGCGTGTCCATGTCGGAGGGGGCTGGCAAAAGTTCGGTTTGGCCGATCAAGAAATCCAGGGAATGCGTTCGCGGCGGGAAGTTTTCGTGGTTGTCGCGCACCCAATGCGCCTTGAGCAGTTTTTCAATAACCAAGTGCGCGAAAAAAAGACTTTGCATCAAATTCCCAGACTCGAACAAAGAATGTACCGCCGTCCAGTCGCGTTCGGCGGAAGTCTTCCAGTACAGAATGTAATCTGCTTTGTCCAACGGTTGAAAATTTTAGCAAAGATAGTTCTTGCCAGCAAACCAGCCGAGTTTCTGCGAAGGCAAAACAAGCATGAAAAATTGTAACGGCCCTACCACCCCACCCGTACCCAATCCACCCCGACCACGGCCTTCCCGCCCGCTCCCTCGTTTTTCACCACGAAAAACAGGTCTTGCAGCGATCCGTCGGAAGGCCAGGCCGCGCGGTCCACTTTCAGTTCCGCCGCCAGCAGGCCGCCCGAGTCGCTCGCCTGGGGTATGGTGGCCGTACCGGCCAATTTCCCGTCCGGCCCGCCGAGCCGCAGTTCGATCTTGCCGCCGCCGGTATGCTTGCGCTGCACCGAGGCGTCGAGGGCCAGACTGATGGTGGCGATGCCGCGCAGGTCAATTTTTTTGAACACGAAGCACTCGCCGTGTTTCAGTTCGAGCACTATGGTGGTCGCGTTGTTCAGCGGGCGCTTGTACGTACGTGCACCTTTCGAGAGGCTGTCGGCCCCCTCGGCCTGCTGCTGCGCCGGACGCAGGGCAATGGTTTCGCTGCCCGTTTGGGCGGGTTGGCCAGCGCCGCCGCGGTCTCTGTACGCCGCATGGAACACAAAGGTGCCGGGGGCCTTGCCGGCCGGCGGCTTCAGCGCATGCGAACCTTGGGTTTTCGGCGCTTCGAAATCGCTGAGCGCGAGTAGCCAGCGCACCATGTCGGCCACGTCCTTGGGCGCCAGTTGCGGGTGGGCGCTCATGGCCACTTCGCCCCACACGCCCTTGCCGCCCTTGATGATTTTCTCGGCTAAGCGCTTGGGCGCAGCCTTGTCGTCTTTGTATTTCCGGGCAATGTCCTGATACGCCGGGCCGTTGATTTTTCGGTCCACGGCATGACAACTGCGGCAGTCGGACGCGTCCACGAGTTTTTTGCCGCGTTCAAAGGGAACAGGTTTGGGTTTGATCCGCTTGCTCAGTTGACTTAGTTTTTCACCGGGCTGTAGGTAGTCGAAGTGCAGCAGCACGTCGGCAGCCGAAATGCGGCCGTCTTTCAGGGAGCCGTCCTCCGGGTCCGTCACCTGTATGGCATACTGCACCACGTCGCCGGGCTGGTAAAAACTGCGGTTTTTGCCGCCGAAGTCCCAGTGCACGGTGGGTGCGGCGTTGCCGGGTGCCGTCTCGGCCACCTCGTCGGTAGCGCCGGCACCGCGCACGTAGTCAATGCGGCTGAGGCAGGCATCCGGGTTTTGGGCGTACCATTCGGTGCCGTACTCCAGCACCCACAGCGAGCCTTTTTTGTCAATAAACATGTCCACCGGGCGGGCCAAGCGCACGTTGGGCGCGAGGGGCTGCATGTCGGTGTACTGATCGAGCGAGTCAATGCCCACGGCCAGCATCCAGTTGCGCATCCACTCGTAAATGATGACTTTGCCGTCGAAGCGCTCGGGGAAACGGGTTTCGGGCGGGTACAGGTCGCAGTAGTACGCCGGGCCGGTCATGGCGCAGCGGGTGCCGTTGGCCACCAGCGGAAATTCCTTCGAACTTTTGAACGGATACCAGATCAGCGGCTTGCGGGCGGGTGGCAGCCGTCGGTCGCCGGTGTTGTGCGGCGAGTCGTTATACGGGCGCTCGGGATCGAACCAGGGGCCGGGCGTGCCGGTCTCGAAATTGTACTCGCGGTAGGGCAGGTTCGGCCCTACGCAGTACGGCCAGCCGTAAAAACCGGCCGTGCGGGCGATGTTGATCTCGTCGTAGCCCTCGGGGCCGCGCGTGCTGTCGGGCACGCCCGCGTCGGGGCCGGGCTCGCCCCAGATGAGCAGGCCGCGGCGGTTGTCGAAGTCGAAACGAAAGGGATTGCGGCAGCCCATCACGAAAATCTCGGGGCGGCCATTTCCCCACCACACGTTGGCGCGCTGCGGGTAGTCGGCGGCGATGCTGACCGGACGCGGCTCGCGCAGCGGGTAGGCGATGCCCTCCAGCGCGGGATCGGTGGCCAAGTGCTGGCCGCCGGGCAGGACGCGGACTTCTTTTTCCGCAAACAAATTCCCCGCAGGGCACAGGTACGAGCCGTCGGGCTGGGGTTTGATGCGCAGGATTTTGCCCCGCAGGTCCATCGAGTTGGAGGCCGATTTTTGGGAATCGTACTGGCTTTTGTCGGGCCGCTCGTCCGTGGAGGAGTAGCCGTCGTCGTAGTGGTCGGTGTTGTCGCCCGTGGCGATGTACAGGTGCCCTTGCTCGTCGAAGCGCAGGCCGCCGCCGGCGTGGTAGTTGTGTACGCTGCGGTCGGTGGGCACTTCGAACAGCACCAGTTCGGAGTTGCGATCTAACTGGTCGTTCTGGAAAACAAACCGCGCGAGGCGAATCGAGCCTTCTTTTCCTTCGGGGGAATAGTATAGGTAAATCCAGTGGTTTTCGGCCCAATTGGGGTCAATAGCCATGCCGAGCAGGCCCTCCTCGTTTTGGTGGTACACCTCGAATTCCGATACCGTGCGGGTACTGCCACTGGCGGGATCGTACAGTTTCACGGCGCCGCGGCGCTCAATGAACAGAATTTTTCCGTCAGGAAACTGCCCCATGCCCATGGGTTCGTACAGGTCGCACACCACGGAGGTTTTTACAAAACCGGTGCCGGAAGAGGCTTGCTCCATCGGGCGGTGGGCTTTGAATTGGATCGGTTTGGCCTCGCCCACGGCGTATTGCAGGCCTCCGGCCAAATGTTGGAGAAACGCCGACTCCGAGTACGCCGCCGGGGTGTGGCCCATGGCCGTGAAAAAGGCGCGGCCGCCGTCGTACTCGTGGTGCCAGGCCACGGGGTGGGAGGGGCCCATCGTGCCGCCGGCGCAGGTGGTTTCGTCGAGGTTGAGCAGGATGTGCAGGTCGGGGCTGAGATCCGTGAGGTTGAACCACTCGTCGGTGCGTTGCCAAGTGGGTTCGAGGTGTTTGGTGGCGGGGTGCTCGCGGTCGGTCGCCTGGATGGTGGCGGACTGCACGTCGGTGAGGCCATCGAAACGCCCGCCGACGAGTTTGGCGTACCAGGGCCAGCTGTGCTCGGTGTCAATGGCGGTATGGATGCCCACGAATCCGCCGCCGGCCTGGATGTAGCGTTCGAACTCGATTTCCTGCGTGGGGTTGAGCACGTCGCCGGCGGTGTGGAGAAACACTACGGCGGCGTAGCGGCTCAGGTTTTCTTCGGTGAACTCGTAGTTGTCCTCGGTCACGTCGGCGTGCCAGCCTTTATCGGCGCATATTTTTTGCAGTGCCTCCACGGCGGCGGGCATGCACTCGTGCACGTAGAACTCGGTTTTGTTGAAAATGAGGATGCGGGGTTTGCCGTCGTCGGAAGACGTACAGCGTAGGCAAATGGCGGCAAGGAGAATGGCAGAGGCAACAAGGATTCGGGTACGCGGCAGCATTGTTTTACTTCATCGTTGGTTCGGTTGGGGGTTATGCGAAAAGTGTACCGATTTTTTGGGAGGGGCGGGGGAATTTTTGTAAGAAAGCAAGATTTGGCTTTTGAATTAGAGCCGCATACTTTTGTCTTCGGAAAACAACAAGTGGTATAACTTCATTTCAACCTAAAACTTGACATGCAGAAAACCTTGACCTACCCTGCTCACTCCGAAAAGCCGAACAGACTAATGACTATGTTTGTCAAAGCGATAATTTTGCTTGGCTTGACATTGTTCACCTACGACTACTTCCGGGCAGTTCAACTGGAGAAAGCCCGCCTTGAAATGTCTTCCGGGAAAAACGGGAAACACACCAACCCCAAGGCACAAAAAAGTGCAGAAGAACATTACAAAAAGGCCAAGGAAGCATTCGATAACCTGAGTAAAAAGCCAAAAAAGACCAAGGGTGACAACAAATCCCTCGAAAAACTAAAGAAGCAGGTACAGCGTTGGCGCCAGAAAAAGGATTGGAGCGGGGAGAATCATTCGCAAAAACACAAAGGCAACTGATATGATCTATACATTCATAATGACCTATCGAGGTGGCACCTACATTGAGCAGGTGGATGCCTCGGATGTTTGGAAAGCCACCCTCCAATGGGCTGAAAAAACGGCCAACGATCCGGATATTGAACATTTGGATGCCGAAGCATTTCGCCATGAAGTAGAAAACGAACTGGAGGAATTCCCCCCGGCGCCAATTGATGGCCGCCCGAATGTCTGGCACCTGTTTTTCTTTTCCGGACGAAACCGAATGGACGTGCATATCGTCAATACGATGACCATGAAGGAGCCTGTAGCGACTAAAAAAGCCACGGTCTTGTTGGCGAGTCTGTGAACCACTCCTTTCCAAAAACGATCAATGGCTGCTCGTGCAAGTACCCGTTTCAGCCCGCTTCAATTAGAACTGCTCAAGGTGTTTTCCTTTAACCCTACGGAGGAAGAACTCCGTCGGTCAAAGCCATGCTGGCCAGATTTTTTGCAAAAAAACTTGCGGAGCGCGTAGCGTTAGCTGCCGAACAAAAAGGCATCACAGACGCCGATTTGGATGCGTGGCTTAATGAACCGGAGCAGTAGGTCATGTAAAGCCCTTACCTCGACCCCACCTCCACTTCAAACTCGCGCTCGAAGTCGAATTTCGCCCCCTCTTCGTTCTGCAGGCGTACAAACCGCGCCCTGATCTTGTGTTCCCCGGGACGGGTGAACCGCTGCTCGAAATGCACCAGGCCGTTGTCTGAGATCACGGGCCTGCCATTGATTTCGACCTCGAAGTCCGGATCTGCGATGTAACTGTCTAAATGGATTTCTGCTTGAAACAGGTCACCAACTTTGGGGCAAGGCCCATAAGCATGAAAAATGGGGATGTGGGCGTACCGGATTTCATAATTCCTTACCCTCGAAAAACAATACCGCAGCCCCGCGTTTGCGGCCAATTCCGCCCGTATGCGCAGGGCGTTTGCCAGGCGGGCAAGTTCCGGTTGTTCGGCCCGGGGAAGATACTGAGCAGCCATGTCCCAAAATTGGTCCGGGAAGATTCGACGGAGCCGCTGCCTGATGGTGGAATCGGAATCGCAGGCTACCAGAATCGAGTCGGGCAGGCGCGAGAGTTGTTCCAGTAAATGTACCAGTTCCTTTCGTTGGAATTCCACATCCGGCGTTTCGGCAATGCACTCGAGTTCAAGGCTCGAAATTTCGACCCATTTTTGAATGTCTTTTGCACGTGCACGGTAGGACTCCCTTCTGTCCGAACGATAGTAGTCGGCTTCACGATTAATGTGCTGCATGAGCCTCGAATTTTGCCAGGAAGTAATTGTTTGCGCAGCCAACGGAAACACCTCCTCCATAATACCGTGCAGCCGTGCCTGTTCCGTGGTTTTATGTTGAAAAAACCAACCGGTAGCCAGCAGGAGGACGGCATAAATCAGGTGTTCTTTCCAGCCGAGGCCAAGGAATCGTTTTTTCATGGCGGTCAGATTTTTGGGGTGGACAAATCGTGGTTTGGCAGCAACCGTACTTCAAAAGTTCTGGAGCACGTCTGGATAAGGGTGGAATCCCAGGCATCGAAAACCCTGGCCTTCACATGCAACTGATGTACCCCAGGCGTGTCGAAACGGTGCCGATACGTCCATTTCCCCGCCTCAAAAATACAAGGAGCGCCATTGATCTCGACTGAGTAGTCGGGAAAATGGCCATATCCATATCCGCCAACAAAAATATCAGCCCGGAAAACATCGCCGGCTACGGGACAGGTCTGAAGGCCGCGATATTCGATGAATGGCCCTACCGAGTGCCCTTCGCCTCCGCTAACTCGTTTTCTATGATAGTTCAGCACTGTGTTGCTTGCTAAGGCGTATCGAAGCCGCAGGAGGTCTTTCCATCGGTCAGCGTCCTCTCCGTCGGTTCTTGATAAATGCGCGACGATCTGTTTTCTGAGGGGAGGCAAATAGGTCGGGAGAGCGTCGTGGATTTCGTTTTTTATATCCGGATCCGTGTCGCAATACGCCCATAGCGAGTCGGCCAAAGCGGGCATGTCTGCAATTTGCTGCTCAAAAATGAGTCTTCGCTCCGTTGAAGTAGGGATGCTCAGTAACCAGTCCAGCGCTTTTGAACATCTTCGCACCTCGCGCAGGGCGGCTTGTGCGCTGCGTAAATGATTTACCATGTATGGATTGGGATAACCATTGACCTGCGTAAAAATTCCCCGGTATAAATCGCCACTCCCCGCCTCCACCGCCTCCACCGCCAGCGGCGCTACCTCCGTCAGCATCCGGTGCAGCCGCTCCTCCTCCGCCATTTTGTGTTGAAAAAACCAAACCACTGCGAGCAGTGCGGCGGCGTAGACGAGGCGGGCTGGCCAGGTGGGAATGCTCGGGTTAGTGGGCATGGGTGCGAAGGGGCGGGTGTTTGAAATGGAAAGGCAAGATTTGGCTTTTGAACGAATGCTGCCTACTTTTGGCTTCGGAAAATTTAACCTCCAATGCTTGAGAAACCTTACCCGCTAAAATCCTTGGGAAAAGGGACGCGTTTTTTATTTGTCAGTAAAGGCCCCAAAGGAGCAATACTGAAGATTGTGTTGTTCGACGAAATCGAAAAAGACAAGTGGAACCTTGCTTTTGGCGATTGGTCAAACGGGAAAGTTCACGATATAGCGATCACGAACAACAATGACATCACCAGAGTCTTAGGCGCTGTTGCGCAAGCCGTTTTTGAATTTTCTGCTTTATACCCGGAACGCACCATTGTAATTTTTCCAGTAGATGAAAAACGAAGCCGGCTTTACAATCTCGTTTTCAAGCGCAGGTGGTTGGAAATTGCTGAATATTTCACCGTGATTGGCCTGATTGAAAATGAGCGGAAACCCTACGATCCAAATGACTACTACGATTCATTCGAATTGATTCGAAAACACACTCCTGGCAAATAATACGCAAACTTATGACAAGCCTGACTGTATTGGAAGACGTGCATTCAACTGAAATCATCTCTGTGGTGGACATCGCCGGAGACGCTGAATTGGCTCCGTTTACGGAAGATATTGCCGCCTTGCTGGAGTGTCAGGACGAGATCCTGCACTTGCGTTCCTACCTGTTGGCACAGCAGGCACATATCGCAGAAAAACTTGACCGTATCAGAACACAGCATCCTGCCATGCCTCTGAAAGAAGTGGTGGCCAGAATTATGGAGGATTTTCCGGAGAACATTTCCGCTGAAATGCTGCTGTTGCTTACACGATTTACCATCGCAGCATGGGAGAAAGGAGCCATAACGATAAATGTGGCTTCGCAAAAACACAAAGGCAACTAATGATAGGAACAGTACCAAAAATTTAAGAAAAAATGAGCGGTGTGTTAGCACATAGATGCGTTCTGTGGCCCTTGGTCTGTCTCCTTTGCTTCGGCCCGTGCGCGGCCCAAGCCCAGGCAGGCACCGACTCCCTAACCCGCCGCCTCCTCGGGCGCTGGGAGGTGGTGGCCTATTCCGAGCAAGGCGTGCAGGTGGACAAAAAAGCGCCGGCATTGCCGCAAGCCTTGCGGGCATTTGAGCAAGTCCGGTGGACGCGGGCTGCCACCTGGTACGGCTACGACCCGTACGAAGACCTGAGCCGCCGCGAAAACCGCGCCTTTGAGCACTGGCAACAACGCGACAGCAGCGCGGAGGTGCGCCGCCTGGCCAATGCTATCGCCCTGCCGTACTACGCCGTGTTTTTTGCCGACAGCACCCTCGCGCTGTACAACAAGGACGTGCAAACGAATTTGGTGACCTTCCCCGAATCGAGGCAATACGTCTTTTCGCCGGCTACGAGGAGCATCGACATTTCCCTGCCGGGCGGCTTTGCCCTCCAGTGGCAGGCTCAGGTGCTGCTCCTGACCGACGACCGCATGACCCTTTTCCTGCCCGAAGAAGGCGAAGTGGTGGAACTGATCAAAACCGCGTTCTCGCTTCCCTGAGCACCGGGTTTCGCCTATATTTCTCCTACTTTTGCGCAAAAATTTTTGTCTTGCTGACCCTCGGCTATTCTCCCTGCCCCAACGACACCTTCCTCTTCGACGCGCTCGTCCACGGAAAAATTGACACGGAAGGTCTGGAGTTTCAGGTCGTCCTCGACGACGTGGAAGCGCTCAACCGGCGTGCGTTCGCGGGCGATATCGCCATCACCAAATTGAGTTACCATGCCTTCGCGCACCTGACCGAGCGTTACCTGCTGCTTGATGCCGGAAGTGCCTTGGGCAACAACTGCGGCCCCCTGCTGGTGGCCCGCGAACCGCTGACAGAAGCACAAATCGAAGCCGGCCCCATCGCCATCCCGGGCCGGATGACGACCGCCAATTTCCTGCTCAGCATGGCCTACCCGGCGGCGCAGAACAAACGGGAAACGTTGTTTTCCGGCATCGAGGACGCTGTGCTGCGCGGCGACGCGGCAGCGGGCCTGATCATCCACGAAAACCGGTTCACCTACGAACAAAGGGGCTTGGTCAAATTGATGGACCTCGGCGAGTACTGGGAAACCACCACGGGGCTGCCCATTCCCTTGGGCGGTATCGTCATCCGGCGCGACCTGCCCGAAGATGTCCGGCACCGCGTCAACCGCGCCCTGCGCCGCAGCGTGGAATACGCCTTTGCGCACCCCGACGACGTGATGCCCTACGTACGGGCGCATGCCCAGGCCATGGACGATGCCGTGATGCGCGCGCACATTGACCTGTACGTCACGCAGTTTACGGTGGATTTGGGCGCCGTCGGGCGCTCAGCAGTCCGGCAAATGTTCCGAATTGCTGGCGAAAAAGGCATCGTGCCCGGGTATCGGGAAGATTTTTTTATGGATTAAAAAAATAACGCATCTTTTGGCATAGTTTTGGAAAACACCTGCCTCGTGTGTAAGTATTGTTTCAGAATTGAAAAATTCGGAGCGCGTGAAACGTCACGCGCTTTTTTTATGGGTAGGTGTCACAGAGGCTCACAGAGTTTTAGAGGACACAGAGTTTTTGTCATTCCGTAGGAATCTGTCCGCTCTCCGGGGGGAATAAAACTCTGTGTCCTCCATTCCTCTGTGAGCCTCTGTGACACTTTTTTATTTCGGAAACTCCAACTGCCAACTCCTGCCTATCTTTGCTGCGTTTCATGCTGAATACCGGGCCAACCGGGCCATTTTTTCATCAAAACAAAACCATAGGACATGATTATTGGCGTACCAAAGGAGATCAAAACGAATGAAAACCGCGTAGCACTCACCCCTGCGGGCGCGTTGGAATTCACCAAACGCGGACATACCGTTTATGTGGAAACCACTGCCGGTGTCGGCAGCGGTTTTGAAGATGCCGATTACGTGGAGGCCGGCGCAAAAATTATGCGCACCGCCGCCGAGGTCTGGGCTATTGCCGAGATGATCATGAAGGTGAAAGAGCCGATCGCGGAGGAGTACGGCCGCTGCCGCAAGGATCAGCTGATCTTCACCTATTTTCACTTTGCCTCCAGCCAGGAACTGACCCACGCCATGATCAAAAGCGGCGCGGTGTGCCTCGCCTACGAAACGGTCGAAACCAAAGACCGCCAGTTGCCCCTGCTCGTGCCGATGTCGGAAGTGGCCGGCCGTATGGCGATTCAGGAAGGCGCCAAATATTTGGAAAAACCCGTGAAAGGCCGTGGCGTGCTGCTCGGCGGCGTGCCGGGCGTGGAACCGGGGAAGGTGCTGGTGCTCGGCGGCGGTGTCGTGGGTACGCAAGCCGCCAAAATGGCCGCCGGCCTCGGTGCCCAGGTGACCCTGCTCGACGTGAGCCTGGCCCGCCTGCGCTACCTGAGCGACATCATGCCAGCGAACGTCACCACGTTGTTTTCCAGCGAATACAATATCCGCCGGCTGGTGCAAACGCACGACCTGATCGTGGGCGCCGTGCTGATACCGGGCGCCATGGCCCCGAAACTGATCACACGCGACATGCTGAAGCTCATGCGCCCGGGCACGGTCGTCGTGGACGTGGCGGTGGACCAGGGCGGCTGTTTTGAAACCACCAAACCCACCACGCACGACCATCCGACCTACATCATCGAGGACGTGGTGCACTACTGCGTGGCCAACATGCCGGGCGCCGTGCCGTTCACGTCCACAGTTGCCCTTACAAACGCCACACTGCCGTATGCCCTGCAACTGGCAAACAAAGGCTGGGAACGCGCCTGCCTCGAAAACCAGGAACTTTTCCTCGGCCTCAACGTGGTGAAAGGCAAGATCGTGTACAAAGGCGTAGCCGATGCGTTCGGACTTCCGTTCAACCGGCTCGAAGACATTAGCTGAGAAAGGCTGCCTCATTAGCGCATCTTTGGCAGGATTTGGAGTTGTTCAGACAGGATTTACAAGATTCACAAGATAATCGAGGCGGCTTGCCGCCAAAAGTCCTGTCAATCTTGTAAATCCTGTCAAAAAACGGATTAACTCGCCAATAACCCCCAACGTTCCGGCACATGAAGTACGTCATTCTTGCCCTGAAGGCAATTTTGCTGATCTTGCTAATGCTGTTGTACATTGGCGAGATAGATGTCATGCCCTTGCTCGCGATGCTGAAAAGCCGGTACCGCGAACCAATGTCGTATTACATTGACGTCCTTTCCGGGATCGCGATTTTTTTGCTGCTACTCGACTTCGTGCAGTTCACCATTGTCTGGTTTTACCGCCGCCGGACCAAGCTGCGGGGCGAAGACAACTTTATCGTAGGCATAGGCCAACTGTACTCGATTATTCTGGTCATTGGACTGGCGGTAGGCTTGTTGTCCTTGTTCCGCATTCAAATCAAGGAAGTACTGACCTCGATTTCCATCATTTTCGCCGGTCTGGTGCTGCTTACCAAGGAATATGTGTCCAACGTGATCAACGGCATGATCATGACGTTTTCGGGCGAACTCAGCATCGGCGACAACATTCGGATCGGGCAGCACCGGGGCAAAATCGTGGATATCACGTTGCAAAACATCCACCTGATCAACGACGACGACGACGTGATCTACGTGCCCAACAACGTGGCGCTGATGACCGATATCGTGAATTACACCAAGCGCTCCGTCAAGCGCACCAGTATTGACTTTGAAATTGACCTGAAATACTTGGTGACCGTGGAGGAAATGGAGCGCAATCTCGTGGAAACACTGAAACCCTTTCAGGACCTGATCAAGGAAAACAGCTACTACCTGCGCGTGGCCGAGGTGAACCGGGGCAGCGTGACCATGAAGTTCCAGTACATCCTCAACGAACCGAACAAGGAACTGGAACGCGCCATCCGCCGCAAAGTCGTGCGCCGGCTGGTCGAGATCATCAGCGGCCGCGAAAAGTTCGTGGACAATATCCCAGGCTTGCCGGAGGATTTTCCCGGGCACGCTTGAAAGAGGTTTCGGGTTAGAAGGTTTCGGGTTACTTTGGTGCTCCAACCTGAAACCCGAAACCTTCCAACCCGAAATCCTCCAACCCGAAACCCGAAACCCTCCAACCCGAAACCTATGTTATGAACCGCCTTCAGCACGAAACATCGCCCTACCTGTTGCAGCACGCCGCCAACCCTGTGGACTGGCACCCTTGGGTGCCCGAGGCGCTCGAACGGGCGCGGGCGGAAAACAAACCCATTTTGGTCAGCATTGGGTACTCTGCCTGCCATTGGTGCCACGTCATGGCGCACGAGTCCTTCGAAAATCCCGATGTGGCGGCCTACATGAACGAGCACTTTGTCAACATTAAAGTGGATCGCGAGGAGCGCCCCGATGTGGACGCCATCTACATGGAGGCATGCCAGATCTTGACCGGCGGAGGGGGCTGGCCGCTCAATTGTTTTTTGACACCGGAGGGCAAGCCGTTTTTTGCGGGCACCTACTATCCGCCGCGCCCGGCCTACAACCGCCCGTCGTGGCTGCAGGTCTTGCAGCATCTGGCCGGAATTTGGGAAACCAACCGCGAAACCGCGTACGAGCAGGCGGACAAACTGCTGGGCTATATCCGGCGCAACGACAATGTTTTTTTTGAGCCTAACCCGAACGAACTCGCGCTTGCGCCAGGCGTTTCGCCGTACAACCCGGCCTTGCTGGAAAATATTTTTTACCAAATGCGGGAGCGCTTCGACCGGGCGGAAGGGGGCTTTGGCGGCGCGCCCAAGTTCCCGTCCAGCATGGCCATCCAGTACCTGCTCCACTACCATTGGTTTACCGGCAATCCCGAAGCCCTCGAGCATGCCCTGTTTTCATTGGACAAAATGATCCTCGGCGGCATCTACGACCAACTGGGCGGCGGCTTTGCCCGCTATGCCACCGACCGGGAATGGCTGGTGCCGCATTTTGAAAAAATGCTGTACGACAACGCCCTGCTCGTTTCGGTACTGGCCGATGCGTACCTGCTGCTGCAAAACTCGGGTGGAAATCCGGAGCGGGCCGTCCGCTACCGGGAGACCATCGAAGAGACACTCGCCTTCGTCCAACGAGAAATGACCCACCCTAAGGGCGGTTTCTACTCGGCATTGGATGCCGACTCGGAAGGGGAGGAAGGTAAGTTTTATGTGTGGTCGAAAGCCGAAATCGAGCAGGTGCTTGGCGCAGATGCCGATCGGTTCTGTGCATGTTACGGCGTTACTGCCGAAGGAAACTGGGAGCACACCAATATCCTCTGGCGTCCGATGGCCATTGAGGCGTTTGCGGCGAAGCACGGACTGGACGCTCAGGCCCTCGCCCAACAGATGGCGGAATGCCGGGAAAAACTTTTTCGGGAACGAGCCCGACGCGTACGCCCAGGCTTGGACGACAAAGTGCTCGCGGGCTGGAACGCACTCATGGCCACCGCTTATGCCAAGGCATACGCCGCGCTCGGGCACGAATCCTATCGCGATGCCGCCGTGCGCAACATCGAGTTTGTGCTCCACAACATGACGGTCAAGCCCGACGGGCGCCTGTACCACACCTGGAAAAACGACCACCCGCAAATCATGGCTGTTTTGGAGGACTATGCCTTTCTGATCGCCGCTTTGGTGGATGTTTGGCAAATAACTTTCAATTTCAGGTATTTAACGCAGGCCCAAACATTCACCGAACAAGTATTTGCCTACTTTCACGACGCGGAAACGGGATTGTTCTTTTTCACCGCAACCGATCAAACGGACATCATACTGCGGCGAAAAGACTTGTACGACAACGCCACGCCTTCGGGCAACAGCACCATGGCGCACAACCTGCAACGTTTGGGCATTTTGCTCGACAACCGGGAATGGCGCGGACAGGCAACCCGGATGCTCGACAATATGTACGCAACGGTGGAGCGTTATCCCTTGTCGTTCGAGCGGTGGGCGCTGGCGGTGGCCTACGAGACACATCCCTACCGGGAAATTGCCATTGTCGGCACCAACGCCCTGGAGAAAGCGAAGGCTGTGCGACATCGTTTTTTGCCCAACAGTGTGCTGGCCGCCAGCCCCGAGGAGGGTGCCACTATCCCCTTGCTGTCGGGCAAAATCGGAAATGAGGATGCCTTGATTTATGTTTGCCGCGACTTTGTCTGTCAGAAACCCGCTCAAAACCTCGAAGAATTTGACCAACTGATCCGGGACATGTAACAACCAAATTACAAAAACAGCATGAAAGGACGATTTACACCTATATTAATATTGGCGTGCCTTTGGGGAGGGCTCCAGTTTCATGTTCATGGCCAGCAGGCCTCCCAGTACAGCATGTACATGCTCAATCCGTACGCGTACAACCCGGCGTGTGCCGGACAAGGCAACACCTTGGTGGCTACGGGGGTTTACCGACAACAGTGGTCCAGTTTGTCCGGCGCACCGGAAACGCAACATGTAAATGCACACATGCCCCTTGCCATGCTGAGCAGTGGTGTCGGCCTGAAAGCGGAGAACGACATGATCGGGGCACACCGCACCACGCAGGTCATGCTGAGCTACAGTTTTCAACGCGAGTTGGGGCGGGAAGCACTTTTGTCCATCGGCGTCAGCGGAGGCTACCTGCAATATACGCTGGACGGCGCCAAGTTGCGCGCACCGGAAGGCACATACAACGAACCAGCAGGAGTCTTTTTGCACAACGACCCTTTCCTCCCGGAAGGCAATGTCAGCGCCGGAACATTTGTCGCCGAAGTCGGCCTGCACGTCCAATGGAAAGACTTGGCCGTAGGCTTGGCTACCCAGCCGGTATTCGCTCCGGTACTGGAGGCTGGCAATTCCGGCGGATTTCGTCTGCGCCCCGAGCGGCATTATCTGCTGACGGCCTCTTATCAGATCGCTGTTGGGCGGGAGGCAACCGTAATTCCTTCGTTTTTGCTCAAATCCGACATAATCGAAACTCAAACAGAAATTTCAGCCATCGTTCGATGGCGGGAAAATATTTTTGCGGGCGCTTCGTACCGCGGCGTGCAATCTTCCATTCAGGACGCGGTGGTTTTTATGGGGGGCTTACGGTTGAACGACCGGACATTGCTGGCGTATTCTTTTGATGTTCCGATGTCCGATCTCGCCTCAACGAACAGGGGCAGCCATGAGCTATTGTTGCGCTACGAGTTAGGGAAACCCATCGGGACCCCCAAACTCCCTCCGATCATCTACAACCCCAGGTTCCTTTAAAAACAGTTGGGTTTCGCTTATTTCGAGTGGATTCGCCTTCAACCAATGCTTGCGTTAGCGGACAATTTTGCCAATTCCCCCAAGTGGAAAAAAAATTTGGTTGCTCATACCACTAAAAGTTAAAAGACCGTTTGGTTGCTGCTTGTTTGGACATAGGGAGATGTCAAAAGACCAATTTTGTTTGGGATTCTTTTTTGCATCAATTTTAATCCACTACCTTTACGTCCACTTTTTCCAAACAAACATTTATTAGTAGGAAAACACGGGTGTCACACATGAAAAAACTACGGAATTCGCTTCTGCTTTTACTCTTTTTCGCGGCTCTTGCCGCATCCTGCGGCCGGAAAGAAACCGGCGACTTGGTCGGCGTACTTGACCGCCCAAAATGGAAGGGCATAAACCCTTATGGCATGTTGTACGTGCCCTCCGGCACGCTGCACGTTGGTGTTGGCGATGAGGATGTCAGCAAGCAGCTGATTGCTCGCCCCAAATCCATCTCGATTCAAGGATTTTTCATGGACGAGACGGAGATCACCAACAACGAATACCGCCAATTCGTCCAGTGGGTATTGGACTCCCTTGCCCACGACAAGATGGGGCACGTCCTAGAGGATGATGCCGGCGATTTTGAAAAACCAAGGATTGACTGGGAACAAGAAATTGATTGGGAAGGCGCCGAAGGGGAAGATGGCGGCGACGGCAGTTTGGATGACCTGTACTACCCACCCAATGAGCGCTTTGCCGGCCGCAAAGAACTGGATGCCAGCAAATTCGTCTTCGAATTTGAATGGTACGACTGGCAGCGTGCTGCGCATGATCGCACCAGCAACCGCACCAGCCACGTCCACAAGGAAAAAATCTCCATTTACCCGGACACCCTGTGCTGGGTGCGCGATTACGCATACTCGTATAACGAGCCGATGACCCGGAACTATTTCTGGCACCCGGCTTTTGACGACTACCCTGTGGTTGGCGTTAACTGGAAAATGGCAAAAGCGTTCTGCTACTGGCGTGCCAAACTATGGGACATGTACGCATCCGACGATATCAGCACGGAAGATTTCCGCCTTCCGACTGAACACGAGTGGGAGTATGCTGCAAGGGGTGGCCGTGAAGGCGCACCGTATCCGTGGGGCGCTTACTACACCCGCAATGCCAAAGGTTGTCTGTTGGCCAACTTCAAGCCCGGCCGCGGCAACTATCCCGAAGATGGCGGCTTGTACACCGTAAAAGCAGACGGCTACTACCCGAACGACTACGGCCTCTACTGCATGGCCGGCAACGTAGCCGAATGGACGGAAACGGCTTTCTTCGAAAATGCCTACTCGTTCATGCACGACCTGAACCCCGACGTGCGCTATGATGCCAAACCAGAAGACCCGCAGACAGCCAAGCGCAAAGTCATTCGCGGCGGATCCTGGAAAGACGTGGCGCACTTCCTTCAAACCGGCACGCGTTCTTGGGAATATCAGGACACCACCAAGTGCTACGTCGGTTTCCGTTGCGTGCTCACGTTCTTGGGTCGTTCCATCAACGACTTTTAAGTGAATAAATCCAGTGTGAATGCCAAAGGGTAACGGGCTTCCCAGCAGACTGCAATTCAAAAATATTGTTTTGCAACAAGGCTGATCTTCCAACCCTTTGGCATTTGTTACCTTTGCCGCCTCAATTCGCATCAATCAGTATCTATTCAACTAATTCAACGTATTGTCAACCTTTTTGTCAACTGCTAAAAAGTTTTAAACAATGAGTGTCTTCAAGACTAAGTCTTTCAAGTACTTTAAGAACCTGATCATCGGTGTGGGCGCTGCTATCGTGTTGATGGGCGCTTTGTTCAAACTGGAAAGCTGGGAGTTCGCCTCCGAAATGCTTATCGTCGGTCTTACCACAGAGGCCATCATCTTCCTCATGTTGGGTCTGCTCGGCCCCGAACCGGACTACTACTGGCACAAACTGTACCCCGGACTCGAAGATTACAATTCGCGCATCCAACCCCTCACCGCCGGCCCGAATCCGAACATGCCCGAAGTGGCACCGCTGCACGGCGACGTCGTGGAACGCCAATTGGGCGGCATGCTCACGGAATTGCAATCCATGTCCAAAAGCCTCGGCGCCCTCAAAGCCCTGCAAGAGGTAGACTTCTCCGGCACGCAAGAGCAGGTCAAGTCCATGAGCAACTTCTACACCAAGATGAACGAAGCCATGTCCGATATGGCCAAGTCGGCTGAAGATGTCCGCGCGTACAAAGATCAACTGTCTGCCCTGAACAAGAACCTCGGTTCGCTCAACACCGTGTACGGCAATATGCTGACCGCCATGTCCAACATTGGCCGCCAGTAATTTTTGCATTGTTGAACGGTAATTGAGATTAGCACTCCTTTTTCATTAATTTTAAAGACAAATCAATATGTCAATACCAAAGGAGCCGCGACAGCTAATGATCAACCTGATGTATCTGGTGTTGACCGCGCTGCTCGCGCTAAACGTATCTGCCGAGGTGATGAACGCCTTCTTTTCCCTTGACCGGGGCTTGAAGGGCAGCCGCGACATCGTGGAAAAAACGAATGACGTGGTGATGGAAAACATCAACAAACAAGCAGATGCCTATAAAAAAGATACCAACGAAAAGTATCGCAACAACGCCAAAGAAGCACTCGCTATAACGGCGGAGTTCACGGCGTATATCGAAAGCGTTCGTAAAAAACTGTTCGATAAAGCCGGCGGCCCTTCCAAAAATGATCCGACGATCCCGAAGGACATCCGCAACAAAGACATTACCACGCGGATGTTTGTGTTGGGGGAAGAAGGCAACGCGGCTAACGCACTTGGCCCGCAAATCGAGCAAAAAATCAAGGAAACGCGGGAGAAACTGCTGGCCTTGGCCGACAACAACGAAGAAGTGGCTGCTGGTCTGCCGCTCGACCTGGAAAAAATTCCTGCAGGTTCCGACAAGACCAGCTGGGCTGACTTCAAGTTCCGTCAGATGCCGGTCGCCGCTTGTTTTCCGATTTTGGGCAAAATTCAAAGCGATGCCAAGGCTTCTTCTTCCGCAGTACTCAACTACTGCCTGAAGCAAGTGGCCGGCGAAGACATCAAGTTCGATGCCTTCCAGCCAGCCATCAGCGCCCCGAAGGGCTACGTCATCGCGGGCGAAAAGTATGAAGCCGATGTTTTCCTGAGTGCGTATAGCACCAAC